>Ga0182019_10000563_pt1 | contig 18288 bp, 17 predicted proteins | sample 812E2MmetaG_FD_120483 | JGI IMG/M metagenome (GOLD analysis project Ga0182019, IMG submission 120483) | Permafrost microbial communities from Stordalen Mire, Sweden - 812E2M metaG | ecosystem: Environmental > Terrestrial > Soil > Wetlands > Permafrost | place: Sweden: Stordalen | collected...
ATTTCTGGCAATTGATAAATTTGTTTTTTTGGGAGCAATATCGTTTTTTGCCTTATTAACCAAATTGGCAAAATGCAGCAATGAATTACCGGAATCAACGTGCTTTTTTTTATTCATGACCAGTGGAATTAAAGAGTCATTTCAATAATGTCGACTCAATGCGTCGTCATTCTTGTCATTGTTTGTGAAAAACTGTATACGTCACACATTTTAGAGGCCGTCCACAATTAACTTGAACAGCTTGTTACAATTGAGTAGTTTCTGTAGATAAAGATGAAAGCTATTCCCTAGAAAGCTATAACATTCCATTAGAATCCTAACCCATTCCTAACCCAGAAAGGAATTAAAATAATATAATTTATATAACATATTGTTTTTATGGAGCCAATGAGGGGAGTCGAACCCCTGACCTACTGATTACGAATCAGTTGCTCTACCAACTGAGCTACATCGGCAATTTGATAATAAAATCCATTTGAACATAGATTTTTAGGATAATAAACTAATTTTTAACAGGACGCTATCAGGCGCTGATAGCCCTTAGCTGGTATTTAGTCGTGCTACCGCCTATTATCGGTACTGCCAGAATCATTGCGGCCCCTCATAATGGTGAAAGACAGCGGTGTGATTTTCTTTGTCAAAACTCATTACATTATAAGCGGCTTTTTGGTCGTCCATTTCCATACCGGGAGTGCCGTTTATCATGCCGGGCACTGCTATACCCACTATTTTCGGCTGGGTTTTCAACAGATTTCTGATGTCATTAGCGGGTACATGCCCTTCAACCACATAACCGCCAACCAGGGCTGTGTGACAGGATGCCAGCTTATCTGTAACGCCGTATTTATTCTTTATCTTCTGAACATCATCGGTAACGATGTCCTTGATATTAAAATTATTTTCTTTTAAATGCTCCAGCCACCTGCCGCAACAACTACAGCTTGCGCTTCTATAAACAACTATATCTATGGGTTTAGCGGTCTCCACAGTTTCAGACTTAACGCCGATATTGATACCGAATAAACCGACTATCAGAAAAAATTTTAATAATTTCATAGCTGTATCCTTTAGTGACTAGCGATGATAAGCCGGACTATATTCATGGACGGCATCGACCATGACTTTAACATGATCCGGATTAATGTCCGGCAATATGCCATGACCCAGATTGAACACATGCCCGGAACCTTCGCCATACTTACGCAAAATGGTTTTGACATTGTCTACGATGATTTCCGGTGGCGCATAGAGCGCAACCGGATCCATATTGCCCTGTAAGGCGACCCGATCGCCGACTCTGGCCCGCGCTTTTTGCATGTCGGTCTGCCAATCCAGGCCCAGCGCATCGTAACCTGCATCGGTCATAGCTTCCAGCCAAAGCCCGCCGCCTTTGGTGAACAAGATGGTTGGAATTCGCCGCCCGGCCACATCGGTTTTAAGCAAGGATCTGACTTGTTTGGCGTAATAGAGTGAAAATTCAATATAATCTTCGGAGCTCAGCATCCCGCCCCAGGTATCAAATAACATGACTACCTGAGCGCCCGCTTCAATTTGGGCATTTAAATAAGCTGCTACCGATAGCGCTAATTTATCCAGCATTTCATGCAGCAACTTGGGCTGTTCATACATTAAACCTTTAACTTTTTGAAAACTTTTGCTGCTGCCGCCCTCAACCATATAAGTTGCCAATGTCCAGGGGCTTCCTGAAAAGCCGATCAATGGCACGCTGCCTTGCAAAGCTTTCCTAATTAACCGTACCGCATCAACCACATAACGTAAATCAATGTCCGGATCGGGAATCGGCAATTTTTTAATATCGGCGACCGTTTTCACAGGATTTGTAAATTTGGGCCCTTCGCCCTCGGTAAAATAAAGGCCTAGACCCATCGCATCAGGAATGGTCAATATATCTGAGAACAATATAGCTGCATCAAAATCAAAGCGGCGAAGAGGCTGCAAGGTCACTTCACAGGCTAGTTCAGGATTGGTGCATAGCTTTAAAAAACTGCCGGCTTGCTCCCTGATTTTTCTATATTCGGGTAAATAGCGTCCTGCCTGACGCATCATCCACACCGGAGTGTACTCAACCGGTTGTTTTAGAATGGCTCTGATAAATGTGTCGTTTTTTAATGCTGTCATGTATTGGGTTATGAAGGTTTAAAATTAGGGCGCGGTAGTTCCCACGTCGGCCGGTTTCTGCATTTCTGCTACAGACGGCGGCGTGGGTTTAATATTATATTTCGAAGCGCTATACCACTGGGTGCATAGCGCTAAAACGACTAATCCGGCAACGGCGGCAATAAGTATCTTTAGCGAATCAGGGTTAGGTTTGGCGTCGTCAAAACCCGGTAACCCGGCGATAATCCGACCAGGAATACCCTGTGTTTCACGATAAACAGCCGCTACCATAACATCGCTGATTTCACTCAAGGCTATTTGCGCACGGGGTTTTGCCGCTAAATACTGTAAAAATTCACGGCATTGTTGTTCTGATAAGGCCGGGATTTCAATTAAATGACTCTCATCAAGCGCATTATCCGAACTGTTTTTCTCAGTCAATTCATCATGCGTTAAAACAAAAATAACCCGTAAAACAGGATTATCCTCCGCGTATTCTATGACTTTATTGATAAGACCGGGCGCTAAACGCCCTGCATCATCAATCATTAAAACCAGCTTTTTACGCTGACTTTCAAGCCGCCGAAAAGCACAGGATAAAACCTGATCCTGTTTGCCCGGCTGATCTTGCTTGATAGCGAGTGCGAGGTATTCTTGAAGCTTTTCAAAATTTAACTCGGCATTGCCCTGCGCCAAACAATAACACGACGATGGCAGCTTGTGTTCTTGCAAAACCTTAAGCAGCGTTGATTTACCGATCCCTTCAGAGCCGCAAACAACCAGCGTTCGGCCTGAATTTGCCAGCAGATGATTTAATAATTCCAGCGTTCGGGTTCGTTCCGGGCTTATCAGCGCCTGAAGCTCACCGCTTTTCGGGGCGATGAACGGCTGCTTTATATGATACTTAAAGGTATCATTTTCTACCATAGGATTTAAGCGTTTGTTCTAATAACGTTTGTTCAACATCGATAGGCAATGTGGCGACACCGATTTCTTTTAACAAAATCAATCTTATTTTTCCGTCTACATTTTTCTTATCGACCGCCATTAATTCTAAAAACAGATCGCTATCAATTTGTTCGGGCGGAACAACCGGTAGCTTCGCTTTTGTAAATAAGGCAATAATTCTGTCCACATCGGTATCCGTTAACCAGCCTTTTCTTCGGGAAAGATCCGCCGCCTGACAGGTGCCGATAGCCACCGCTTCGCCATGCAGATAAACGCCATAACCTGCGCCGGTTTCTATCGCATGGCCGAACGTATGCCCCAGGTTTAAGGTTGCCCTGACGCCCGTTTCGGTTTCATCCTCAGCGACCACCTCGGCTTTATTAAGACAGGATCGCTCAATCGCATAAGCCAAGGCTTGCTTGTCTCTAGCCAGTAATGCGTCGATATGCTGTTCTAGCCACTCGAAGAATTCGACATCCCGAATCAGACCGTATTTAATCACTTCGGCCAAACCTGCGGATAACTGCCTATCATCCAGCGTATCCAAGACATCGGCATCGGCAATAACACAGAGCGGCTGATAAAAAGCGCCAATCATGTTTTTACCCAAGGGATGATTAACGCCGGTTTTGCCGCCTACTGAAGAGTCGACTTGCGCTAATAATGTTGTCGGTATTTGCAAAAAAGCGATGCCGCGCTGATAACAAGCCGCAGCGAAACCGCCCATATCGCCGATAACGCCGCCGCCCAATGCAATCAAAGTAGCGTTACGGCTAAACTTGTCGGCCAGCAATTTATCGAAAATTTGCGTTACATGGTCTAAGGTTTTGAACTGCTCGCCATCAGGCAATATCACCGTTTCAACATCAAACTGAAGCAAATTTTTTAAAACCGCATCCAAATACAACGGGGCGATGGTTACATTGGTGACGACCATGACCTGTTTGGCTCTGATATGCTGCGAGTACAGCCCGGACTGGTTTAACAAGCCGGAACCTATATAAATCGGGTAACTACGGTCACCCAACTCCACCAGTAATTTTTTCATCGGCATTAACGGTTAGAGGATCGGTATTCTTCCAGGATATGGCTAACCACAGCCTTGCTTTGCATGACGCCGGTATCAATAATAAAGTCCGCACATGACAAATAAAGATGCTCGCGTTGCGCGAATAAACTATCTATGCGCTCTCTGGGATTTTCTGTTTTCATTAAAGGCCGCTGCGTATCTCTACGCGTGCGCTCCAATATTCTGTCCACTGAACATTGCAAATAGACGATAAAGCCGTTCTCTTTTAATAAACGGCGGTTTTCCTCGCGTAACACTGCACCGCCACCCGTAGCCAGTACGATGCCTTCGAGTTTGGTCAATTGCTGTATCATTTTTTGTTCACGATCCCTGAACCCTTCTTCTCCTTCAAATTCAAAAATAGTTGGAATATCTACGCCAGTGCTTTCTTCAATTGCCTTGTCACTGTCATAAAAAGGCACCGACAGCGATTTTGCCAATTGGCGGCCTATCGTGGTTTTTCCTGCGCCCATGAGGCCAACTAAATATATATTCTCTGATCTCGTCATCAAAATACCGTGCTGGTCTAAAATCTCCCCGTTAAGGGAATTATTAAAAAAAGATTAAAAAGCTTATGATTATGCCCTTTTTTATCCAAAGTAGAAACCATCAATTGATTTCGGTGCTATCTTTCATTATTTTCGGTGTTATAAAAATCAATAATTCCAGATTATTATTGACGTCGGCACTGTTCTTAAACAGAAAGCCTACGCCCGGCAAATCGGCCAAAAAAGGGATTTCATTGGTGTTTTTAGTTTTCGTCCCATTAAAAACGCCGCCCAGCACTATCGTCTCACCATCCTGCACAAGTACATTGGTATAAATTGACTGTGTGTTGATAGGCGGCTGTCCAGTTACCACTTGTACCGTTCCTAGAGAATCATTGGTAATCTTTAAAGCCATGATCACACTGTCGTTGGGGGTAATTTGCGGCAGCACATCCAGCTGCAATACGGCATCAATTAATTGAGTCACGGGGCCGGTCGCGCCGCTGGACGATTGATAGGGATTAATGGTCGCTTGGCAACGGTCTGTCGTCATCACTCTGGGATTGGACACCAACTCTCCTAAACCTTGAGCCTGTAATGCTGATATTTCCAGGTTAAGTACATAATTTGCCCCCTTTGCCAGCGTCATGCCTAATGCTCCGGGGGGAGTAGCGCCAATTGCGGCAGCTCCAAAAGATACCAATCCATTATCAATCATACCCGTTGGACTTATCGGCGGATTCCCATTATTAGCGAGGGTGGCAGGGGGACTGGTGCTGGTGATGGTGCCATTGCTGGTAGTGCTGGTGCTGCTGTAGGTGGTGGAGTAATTGCCGCCAAATGGAGGGGTGTTAGGCGGAGCCACACCAAATCGAACCCCCAAGTTTTTAGCAAAGTTCTTGGAAGCATTCACTATCCTGGACTCAATCATAACCTGTCGCACCGGCACATCCAATTTACGGATAAGTTTTTTTATTTCTTCCAGTATTTTTGGCGTCTCGCGTATGATCAGGGTATTGGTGCGCGAATCCACCACCGCCGATCCACGAACGGAAAACAGGGCTAACTTATCATTCTTAGTGGCCTGAGGAGCGCCTTGACCCTGATCTTGACCTTGGTTCACACCTTGGTTCACACCTTGGTTTAATCCTTGGAACGGCGCGCCGCCCACGCCGCCGCCCACTAAAGCGGAGCTTGACGATGAAGAGGCTGTTGCACTAAGTACCCCACAAGCGCCGATAGCGAAAGCATCCCGCCCATTGAGCAAATTCCTGAAATTTTTGGCCCTGGCGTAATTTATTTTGATATATTCAGTCACCAGCGGTTCTAATTGCTCAACCACTGCCGCCGTTTCCTGTTGCTGCTTTTTATATTCCTTAATCTTACCTACAGGTGCAATTAACGTGACATTACCTGATTCATATTTCTCCAACCCCTTGGTCATCATAATAAAATCCAATGCCTCATCCCAAGGCACATCATCCAGTTTTAAGGTAATCGTGCCGGTTACATCATCGCCGGCAACCACGTTTTGTCCGGTAAATTCGGCAAGAATTGCAATAACGCTGCGTATTTCAATTTCCTGAAAATTTAACGACAACCGATTACCTGTATATTTCGCCCGCGTTTTGTCCAGCGCTTCTTTTTCTTGATTGCTTAGAGGCCTAAATTCAACCGTCAACAACCCGTCGGATTGAAACAGCGAATAATCGTAAAGATCATTTTGTGTTGTTACAGTAACCGTGGCTTCCTTGTTAGCGGAGATTGTATCAATAAACCTGATCGGGGTTGCAAACTCAGATACATCCAATCTTTTCGCCAAGTTTTCAGGCAGGCGGGTATTTAACAGGTTGACGACAACTTTCCCCCCCACCTGTTTGGAGTTAACGATAGTATTGGGATTCGCTAAATAAACCAATATGCGACCCTCCCCCTTATCTCCCCGCTTAAAATCAAACCCGCTAATGGTCTGTTGAGGGATCAATGCCGCCACAACTGAATTGGTTGATTTTTCAGTATCCGATGAAGTTTTTAGCGCTGCGGGTTTAAATGCGGGCGGCATTGCTGACTTGGCAGGGGTTAAAGTCAGCAGCACTTTATTGCCGGCCACTTTGGTTTCAAACGGCGTAGCTTCCAGCAGATTAACTACGACACTAATTCTATCCGCCGCTTCCGCCACATAAATACTGCCCACAACTCCCTGGTTTATTGGGAACACTTTTTTATCCAGCGCGTTTTTTACGCCGGAAAAATCCAGCGCGATGCGTGCAGGATTATCCGTCTGAAATACTTTAGGTTCAATCGCCGCACCGTTCATTTCCAGCTGTATTTGCAATTTATCGCCCGCAAGTTTAGAAATGTTTAGCCCGGAAATAGCCAGTTCCCCCGCGTTAACGGTAGCGATTTGAACTATAAACAAAAACAGGCCAAAGACCTTATTGAAGCCTGGGAATCGCCAAGTTTTATTCAAAATAATACTGCCTAGCTTAGCATTCATTTTTAATTCCAAAAATCACTCTATTATCCCCAATGACGTTTGTTGTTCACGCCATGCCCCCGGTTTATCGAGCACTATTTCAATTAGTTCAATTTTTTCCGTGCTTATGCGTATAATTTTTCCGTAGTTCTTACCCATATAGTTGCCCACCTGAACGCGATGTATGGTGCCGTCATCCGCTTTTACCAGCCCCCACAGTGTCGAGTTCATGCTAACGGTACCTACCATTTTTAAAACATCCAAAGGAAAGGCCTCCAGTTCTTCTTTACGACGGGTGGTATCCGGTTTTATTCCGCCACCCGTCGATTGCTCCGCCACCTCATCTTGCTCCGGCTGAACCAGGGGTTTAAATGGATCACGCAGACCTTCCGGGTTAAACATAAAAGTCTCAACCACCTTAATTTCTGGCAAGGGTGCAATCATGCCTTTAGGCACGGCCTTAATGCTCAAAATATACTGATTTAAATCGGAAATATCGTTGCCGCAACCAGACAATAACACCAAAAATAAGGCGAAACTGATTTGCAAAGCCCCACGTTTGAAACATAATAACCGTAAGTTATGGTACGCCATTAGTTTCCTCTCTTTTTCTTCTTAGCCGCACCCGAAGAAGCAAAACTTTTATTCTCGTTATAAGTCTTTATTACGGCATTAATCAGTAATAATCCATCCTTACCGGGAGTAATATTGACATCGTGCAGGGTCACAATCCGGGGCAAGGACGCTAAGCCGCTCACAAACAAACCCAATTCCTCATAGCTTCCTACAACCTGAATACTAATCGGCAACTCTGAATAAAAATCCTTAGCAACAGGCGTATCCGGTTTAAAGAGCTTAAATTCCAGACCGCTGGCTAGACCTGTCTGAGAAATATCAACCAATAGGCTTGCCACTTCTTCTTCTGTAGGCATTTGCCTGATCATTTCATCCAGCGACGCTTCGATTTGCGTTAACTGATCCTGATAATCTTGAAAATTTACGGCTTTATTTTGTTTGGCCTTAAACTCACCCCTTAAATCCTGTTCCTTCTGCTTCGCGCTGTCCAACGCTGCCAACTGGTCTCGCGTATCGAAATAAAAGCCCCCGACCATAACCATCGCACAAATCAGCGTCGCCACTGCTGCTTTAACGGGTAACGGCCATGCCCCTACCGCATTAAAATCTAAATCAATTTCCGACAGGTTCATGTGTATCTCCATTTACAATTTCAGCACTTTTCCTGCCTTGCTGGGCATGTAGCTTAAAATCGCTTAACTGTTCAGCATCCTCTTTATTCGGCAGCGGCTTATCAGGTGACTGAATCACCATCAGCGTTGGCTTTTGCAGCCATGGGGAGGCTTCAATAGCTCTCATGAATGCGGAAACCCTTGCATTTGATTGTGACTTGCCTTCGAATGTCAGCTCTGACCCGATTTGAGTAAATTTTGTAAGAAAAACCCCGTCCGGTGTCGTCTTGGAAATTTCCTCAAACAAATGCACAATTTCAGGACGACTTTCCTGTAATTTTTGAATCAGATCTATTTTAGACAGCAATTTTTCTTTCTGTTCTTCAATGGTCTTAATATCTACAATTTTCTTATCCAATAATACGATTTCGTTTTGTAATATCTGGTTTCTTTGTCCCTGGTACGCTTGCAATCTATCAACATAAAAATGAATCAGGACAAGAATAAGGAAGCCAAGCAACGCCGATAGCATCATAGCATCTAAAAAATCTTTCTGCTTTTGCTTACGCAGTTCTTCCCGCCAAGGCAGTAAATTGATTTTCGTCATAAATCAAAACCCCTTAAGGCCAGCCCGCAAGCAACCATCATAGTGGGCGCATCATTACTCAAAGCCTTATAGTTTATTTTATTAGACAACGACATATTGATAAAAGGGTTGGCTATATAGACGGGCACTGCCAAACTTTTCTCAACCAGCTGATCTATGCCCGGTATTAAAGCACAACCGCCGACCAAAACGATGCCATCTATCCCTCTATTCGCACTTGAAGACACAAAAAACTGCAATGAGCGCTGAATTTGCTGAACTATGGCCATTTTAAAGGGCTCAAGCACATCTGCGGCATAGCTGTCAGGCAATCCGCCTTGTCTTTTTGCCAAACCTGCCGCCTGATAAGAAAGCCCATAGTGGCGTTGAATTTCTTCTGTTAACTGCTTGCCGCCAAATCCTTGTCCTCGTGTATAAACGACCCCGCCTTGATATAAAACGGTCAACCATGTCATCGTTGCCCCAATATCTGTAATGGCAATCGTCTGATCGGCTTTTAGATCTGCAAACTGTCCGAACAGCAATGAAAAGGCATGCTCCATAGCATAGGCTTCAACGTCGACAATGCGGGTTTTTAATCCGGCTTGTAATAACGCATCGACCCGATCATCAACATTTTCCCGCCGGGATGCCACGAGCAAGACATCAACCAGTTGCGGGTTTTTTGCATTGATGCGTAGCACTTCAAAATCAAAATTAATTTCATCAAGCGAATGCGGCACATATTGATCCGCTTCAACCATAATCTGCGCTTCCATCTCATCATCTGTTAACGAGGCGGGCATCGTTATAATTTTGGTCATTACGGCAGATTCTGGAATGGCAACAACCGCTTCTTTCAATTTTGTCCCGGATTCCCTTACCGCCAATTTTATGGCCTCGGCTATCACATTAATATCGGTAATATTTTTTTCAATGACGGCACTCTGAGGTAAGGGCACTACGGCAAAGCTATCAACGCGATAATTAGCGCCTATCCTGCTTAATTCCAGTAACTTTACAGAAGCTGTACTGATATCGATACTAAGAACAGCATTCGGTTTCCGATTAAACCAATTCATATAAGCTATTCCCGCACCGGTTTCTTATCCAGTTTTCTTTGCAAGGTGCGCCTGTGCATGTTCAAGGCCCTGGCGGCGGCTGAAATATTGCCGTCATGTTGCATCAGGACTTTCTGCAAATGTTCCCATTCCAGGCGCTTTACCGATAAAGGATTTTCGCTGATCAAGACCGAGGTATCGCCTTCGTTTTTATTGAGGGCGTTGACAATTTCATCGGCATTAGCCGGTTTGGTTAAGTAATGGATGGCGCCGAGCTTGATGGCCTCAACCGCTGTAGCTATGCTGGCGAAGCCGGTCAGCATGACGATTTGCGTATTGTCATCTAAGAAAATCAGTTTTTTTACCAATTCCAGTCCCGATTCATAGCCTATGCGTAAATCGATCACAGCATATTCCGGTAGATTATGTTCGGCCAGTGCAATGCCGTCTGTTACATTGGTGGCGACTAATACTTCATAATTTCTTTTTTCTAACGCGGACTTCAATACGTTGCAAAAAGTTTCATCGTCATCCACCAGCAACAGGCGTGGTTTATCCATTTCCGGGGTTGTCATGTCCAATCTCAGTATTTAAAAGGGGTAAAGTAATTTCCACACAGGCGCCGCTTGATTCGTTATTGTAAAGGTTGATTTTACCGCCCAGGCGGTTAATAGTGGAATAGGTTAAAAATAAACCTACACCTAGGCCGCGTTTTTTGCTGACCACCGGTTGCTTACCGGCAAATTCGACTAACTCCGGTGGAAAGCCTGAACCAAAATCCAGAATCTTGATGGTGATATGCTCTGAATCCCAGCTTGCATGAAATTCTATCCCCAATTCAGGAGGGGAGGCTTCGGCCGCATTATTTAAAATATTAATGAGTGAATGAGTCAAAGTACGTTCGGCAATAATCTTAGCATCCGGGGCAACATTAGAATCGATAAAAAAATTCAGTTTTGCTCCAGGTTTATGGGTGCGCCATTGCTTGATAACATCGTCGATATAATCAGTCAGCAATATCACACCGCCGGATTCGGCCCGCATTTCGCCCGCAGAGGCCGACATAACCGACAGAGCTTGCTTACAACGGTTAATCTGTTGCTGCATGATCAACATTTTTTCATGCAGATCGGGGTAGCGGTGGCCCGGATATTCCTGCTCCAGTTCATGAGTCACTATCGCCATCGTGCCTAATGGCGTCCCCATATCATGTGCGGCACTGGCCGCCAAGGTGCCCAAGGCGATAACCCGTTCATCCCTTAACGCATTTTCTCTGGCCTCAGCCAGACTCCGCTCCTGATCTCTGAGCGTTCTGGCCAGCTCGACAACAAAAAAGGCGACTAAACCGGCGCTGAATACAAACCCGAACCACATCCCGAACATATGCAGGCTGAAATAGCTTTTGTCGTTCATGGTGTGGGCATGTTGCAACATTATATAATGCGGCATATCTGAATACTGCATAGCCGGATCGGGCATGTGCGGCTCAATGGACGGTAACGGCACATTAAAAGCAATCAACATCGTATACAGCGATGTCGTTAAGATTACCATATACCAGGCATAAGCCTGGGGCAACATAATGGCGGTAATAATCAGGGGTAACAGAAACACCCAGGTAATTGGATTAGACGCGCCGCCGGTCAAATATAACAAGCCGGCGATGATAAAGACATCAATCGATATTTGCGAGAAAATTTCCAGCTCGGTAACAGGATCATCGGTTTCCAGACGCATAGAGGTATAAATATTAACCGCTCCCGTCGATAAAACAACCAACCACAGTTGGTGCTCAGGTAAACGAATATCGAGACCATAGACAGCCAAAATAATCAGTAGAACCGCACTGAGCATCATCAAATTTCTTAGAATAAAGAGCCATCTAAGGTTTTGCTGATAAGACGCTTGGGTTTTTGTCGATAAATGTGTAAGCATTTTTATTAGCTAGAGTAGATAATTGGGGTGTATAGGCCGTAGAGGTTAAAGATACCCGGCCAAAGAGGCAAGATTTTTTCGCCTTATACCTTAAATAGTCGCCTGCGACAATATGTCACATTTTTATTTGCATAATCTCTTGCTATTATTAACCTAACTTTTAAAGCCCTTGCAGGGTTTTATGGCTGAAAGTTGCGTTATATCACTCCTAATACCTTTAAGGCGGTTTTTTTAACCGCCTTTTTTTTGCCTGTCACTTTCAGATGGCTACCCACTTAAGGCGGGACAGATAACATCCCTTAGAGGAATGTTATCTGTATAGTATCCTCTTTAAATTGGAAGCCTTTCAAATCAAATTTTTAGTTATAACAAAACAGATACTTTTAAGTAGGAGAGTCATGATAGAGCAAGATTTATTACGCCGTTTTTTATTTGAAGAATTAGGGATCCGGGGGACATGGGTCAAGCTGACAACAAGTTGGCAAGCGGCAAAACAGCATCAACAAGGCCCTGAAATTGCACAGCTGCAATTGGGGCAGGCGTTGGCGGCGGTCGTTATGTTATCGGCAACCATTAAATTTAACGGCTCAATCATATTACAGGCGCAAGGGGAGGGCGATATTAAAACACTGGTTGCACAATCCACCCATGATAAAAAAATACGCGGCCTGATACGTTGCAATGATCCGGTATTGACGGGGGTATTGGCAACCCGGTTCGGACAAGGACGCTTGGTGTTAACCATAGAACCTGACAATGGACAGCCTTATCAGGGCGTCGTGCCGTTGCAAGGCAATAGTTTAGCTGCCGCCTTGCAAACTTATTTTGAACAATCCGAGCAACTTAAAACACGCCTTTGGTTGTTCGCCGATGCAACCTGCGCCGCAGGTTTGTTAATACAGGAACTGCCCGCGCACAACCGTGATGAAGCTGATTGGGAACGTATTGAGATACTGGCGGACACGCTCACCGAGCAGGAAGCGCTGGAATTGGACTGCGAAAACCTGCTGTATAAATTATTTAATGAAGAACACGTCAGGCTGTTTGATGCCGAACCGGTTGAGTTTAAGTGCGCCTGTTCCCGCCCCAGAATCGAAAGGACGTTACGGGCCTTGGGCAAAAAGGAACTGGAAAGCCTGTTACAGGAGCGCGGTACCATTGAAGTAATTTGTGAATTCTGCGGTGAACACTCTATTTTTGACAGCGTTGATGTAAAAACCCTGTTGTCCAGTGAAAGCCTGACCAATCCATCTGAAACCAGGCATTAACGTCGGTCAACTGAGTTTATCGAAGGGCTTAACCTCAAACTGTCCCGCCTTAAGTTTGGTAAATAAATAACCAAAAGTTTTTTAACCCAATGAAAAATCATTTATCCCTTTATTTACCACGAAGGACACGAAGATCACGAAGATCACGAAGAAAAACAGATAGCTTCGTGTCCTTCGTGCCTTCGTGGTGAACAATTCTGCAAACATGACCGTGCGCAGTATAGCTACATCGGCTACTGACTATCACCCTCAGACGGCGGCATGAGTCTGGGCAGCGAAATGATCAATTGCTGGGGCAAGCGCCACATGGCGCCGGTCGCCGGATCGACAAAAAATCCCACTATATTTAACAGGTTACCCCAATACCAGTCATTAAACGTGCTAACCAGCCGATAGCCTTGGTTTCGGTAGCCGGGCTCGGAAAAATGGACGATATAATCCGCATTGGTAAAATAACCCCCGCCGCTTTCCAGAATAATGATGGCGGGGGTTTGCCCTTCACCCATCACCACATCGTTTTTATTTTTAATCACAAATTGCGCAGGGCCCGACGCGTTGTCGATAAAGACCGGCCAGGCGGAATTACTGACCAAGCTGGCGCAGCCCGGCAATAACATACAAACCATCAAAACCATCGCTATTCTAGTCATAAACCTACCTTCTTGGGTTGGGGTTGTCCCATTTATAACGATCCATACTGTCCTGATTGTTATATTCCTTAAGCGGCTCTTCCAGTTTGTAGCCTTTGTGCTGTTTATCGGGATTGCTGTATACGCCCAGACTTTCTTTGCCGTCGGCGTCAGGATGAATGCTGTTTTTCTTCATAAACTCCTGGGTAAGAGCTTCCGCATCCGGCGGCGAACTGATGATATGCGGTTTGATGATAATCACCAATTCGTTGCGGGTACGGGTTTGTCCTTCTGAACGGAAAAAGAAGCCTAATAAAGGAATATCGCCTAAAAAAGGCGTTTTGATCTGCTGATTGGTCGCCGCTTCCTGGATCAGTCCGCCGACGGCCACCGAAGTGCCGTCTTTGGCCATGACCGAACCGCTGAAGGATTTTTCGTCGACGGTATCAATTGTTTGAGGAACCAGCGCAGAGGTTGTGATTCCCAATAGACTACTCGTTTCAGGAACCAGTATCGTCGCACCGTTTGGAACCACAGTCGATTGTTCTACCAATATTTGCACATTGACGGTCTTATCGTCATTAATACTGGGCGTCAGCAGCAAGGTCTGGCCGATCTTGTATTGCACATAAACCGGCGTCGGCGACTGAACGGTGGTGTTATTGCCGTTCGTCCCGCTCAAGGTAGTGCTGCCTGCCGTATACGTCGTAAGTATCGGTATTTCCGAACCAACAAAAAAGCGACTGACTTCCTGATTGGAGGTTAATAACAACGGCGTCGCCAATTGCGTCACCCGGCCTTCATTTTCGGCCAATTGCAATCGGGCTGAAAAATTATTACTGACGATTGTGGCTACCAATGCCGGCCCGAAAGCGGCGCTTGCCGCGCCGCTGGTTATAGGCGTTGAACCCGGACTGACAATGCCACCCAAGCTGGATACATTAAAACTGCCGCTGTTCAATTTAAAATCAAACAGGGAATTAAAACCGTCCGATAAATCGATTTGCAGAACCTTAACCTCCATTAACAACATGGCGCTTTGCACATCCAGGCGTTTGGCTATTTTTTTAATTTCGTTCATGGCGTCGACATCGCGGGTACGCACAATAACTCGGTTTTGATCCTTAACGACCCCGACATAAATAAAGGTCTGATGGCGAATGGTCTTATCCACCAAGTCCTGGCTGTCTTCAGCGTCTCCGGTAAGCGTATTAGCCATACTGCCGCCCTTGCCCTCGCCGTTCAATTTGTCTAAAACACTGCTGAGTGATTTCAGCTGGTCATCAAGCGTCGGCGTATTTTGATAACCTTGCATACCACCGTTGACCCCACCCTGCATGCCGGGAACGTTGCCCATTCCACCCTGCATGCCTTGGACACCACCAACACCGCCGCCGATGCCAACACCACCGCCGCCGATGCCGATGCCGGCCCCACCACCACCGCCTCCGACTCCGACTCCGACTACCCCTCCGCCGGTCGTACTGCCCGTAGTACCGGCGCCGATACTGGTATTGACCTTTGATCTGCTATCGACCATGTTAAAGCGGGCAAACCGTTGCTGCAAGTCCGTCATGAGCTGTATTTGATTGCTGCCATAGCCCAACCTGACGCGGGTCGAAAACAGATTTTGTATCGAATCCGCCAAATCCAGCACATTTTTGGCGTTTTTCATCGTGAAGACTTCGGTTTCTTCTTTTCTGAACTCCACCTTTTCCAAGCGGTATTCCTTCACCGTATAAAGACGCACAATGTTGGATTCCGGGTCGCGTTGATACCAGAGGTTATAAGTTTTCGCCAGGGCATCGACCACTTCCATCGGCGTCACCCGGCGTAAAAACAGGGTCACATGGATGTCGGCCGCCTCTTTGGACGCGACGATATTGAGATTGGATTGATCGGCTAAAACCTTTAAGGCGTCGCCCACGGTCACTTCACGAAAATCAATCTGCTCAATGATCTGGCTGGTGCGGGCTTTGGGTGCCGACAAAGCAAGCGAGGACGGCATCAATAAAGACAGCGCCGCCAGGATAAAACCGGCTGTTGAAAACAATTTGTGCATAGTTAATTTTCTAAAGGTACGCGTTGTTGATTTATTGTTTAAGAGCTTTAAAAGCTGCCATAAGCGACACTTTAAAAGCCACCACAGAGGCACAAAGACACAGAGAAAAGAAGATATAGTCGATTGGGAGATAACGTGACCCGATTTGAGCTATAGGCTGTGGTGGAGAGTTGTACAGCTTTATAACTCTGTGCCTCTGTGTCTCTGTGGTGTGTCTTTTATTACTTGTCACCGTAAAATAAGCGTTTCGTTAAAGGGCAAAACCATGACCTTGACATAATGCGGATGTATGTCCATAACCTCTACTTCCATAACCCGGCTGTTTTCAATAATAGAGAACTTGTCGCCCGCCCTGACCATTTCCGTTTTACCGTTAATGCCTAACATGGCGGAATTGCTATTTTTTTGCGCGCCGCAAATACTGGCCAGCAGCGTAATCTTAGGCAAAGCCGCCGCCGCAACAGCAGGGCCAACACCATTCCCCACCTTACTGGCTTTACGATTCAGGGCGTCCCTGAAGCTTTGGTTCATCCGCGTCGGGTCTGTTATTTTGCTGTCGGATGTACTGCCGCCCGGCGGTGTCAGCGCGTTTTTAAGCGTCGGCGATGTCAGGTTTTTAAGACCCTGCTCCATTTTTTCGCTGATCACGGTCGGGTCGCGCAAAACTTCCACGGCCTTAACGCCTTCTCCCTCTGGAGAGGGCTTTTCTAAACTTGAGTCACCTCCATTGGTTATCGCAGGCGGTTCGGCAAACAGCGCCGGGGCGTACAAAAGCAACAGCAGCAGGGCCGATTTAATGATGTGCTGCTTCATTTAGGACTGCCTCCCGCCGCTGCAAACATGGCAACCAAAAAGGCTGCATACACAAAGCCGACGACGCCGCCGACAAAAACCGTCATCACTGGCGCAATCAAACCCACCAGCGCGGCGATCTTTTGTTTCAACAGTTCGTCGTGATAATCCGTCATTTCATGCAAAATATCATCCAGTGTTCCCGAATTTTCACCCACCCGCATCATTTGCAGCATCAACGGCATGTAGGCGGATTCGATCTCCATCTGCTCGGTCAGCGCCCCTCCTTGCAAGACCCGACTACGGGCAAACCCGATACGACCGGCCATATAGGTATTGACGTGCAGTTTTTCCACGGTCGCCAAAGCATCGACCATGACCACGCCGCTACGCAACAACAGCCCCATGGCCCGGCAAAACAACACCGTGCCCGACAAGCGTAGCACATTACCGATAATAGGAATTTTCAGCGCCAGCTTATCTATCCACCAGCGACTGGGAGGCCAGTTGTACAATACAACAAATGTGACCACCACCACGGCAGCCGTTATCGCCATCGTCGCGCCATTGGCCAGCACCCAATTCGAGGTATCGATCAGGGCCTTAGTGATGGGTGGCATGGGCTTGCCCGTTAACGCCAGTAATTTTTTAATTTCGGGAACCAGACTGGTCAACATAAAAATAACAATGCCTATGGCCATTAATAAGGTAAAAGCCGGGTATCTTAACGCGCTCAGGATTTGTTCCTTTAATTTACGACTGGATTTAACTTCCTTGGCTGCCTCGTCCATTACCGTATTCAAGTGTCCGGTTTGCTCGCCGACCTGAATCAGTTGCAGGGTAAATTCACTGAACGCTTTATGTTCACGCAAAGCTTCGGTAAAAGAACTGCCTTGCTGTATGCGTTTAGCCACCCGTTCCCAGGTCGACCTCGCGCCGATACGGCAATGCTTAAGGGTCAGATTTAAGGCGTCCAGCAAACTGATGCCGCTACGCAGCATCACCGCAATCTGGTGGAACTCATTTTCTATATCCGACTCGCTAAACGAGCGGTAATCCATAGGATTTAAGCTGTAGGTTTTGGCCGCTAGGCTGTTGTTTTTGACTTCTTCAATTTTAAGCGGCAACAAGCCTTGCAAGCGTAAAGCCAAAATCGCCGCTTCACGGCTATTGCTTTCTATCGCGTCTATGCGTTGCTGCCCGTTACGGTCGCGGGCGGTGTAGGTAAATAGCGGCATCAGTGTGTTAGTATTTATTCACCACAGAGGCACAGAGGCACAGAGTTTTTTGTCTATCTGTTTCTCCGTGTCTCTGTGCGTCTGTGGTTAAATTTAAAGAATCGGGCAGTGAAATATTTTTCACCACAGAGACACAGAGGCGCAGAGTTTTTCTTCTATTTATATCTCTGTGTCTCTGTGTCTCTGTGGTTAAATTTTTTTCTGTGGTGAATAATAAACAAATCATCCCGGCTACCAGGAAGACGCAATCTGCACCACTTCGTAAACCGAAGTGACGCCGCTCAGCAACTTGTCTATCGCATCATCCAATAAACTCTTAATCCCGGATGCGCGCATTTTAAGCACCAGTTCGCTTTCCCCTTCGCCTTCGGCGACCGCACGCGCCCAATCCTCGCGCAATTCCAGCACTTCATAAAGCCCGATACGCCCGG
>Ga0182019_10000564_pt1 | contig 18286 bp, 14 predicted proteins | sample 812E2MmetaG_FD_120483 | JGI IMG/M metagenome (GOLD analysis project Ga0182019, IMG submission 120483) | Permafrost microbial communities from Stordalen Mire, Sweden - 812E2M metaG | ecosystem: Environmental > Terrestrial > Soil > Wetlands > Permafrost | place: Sweden: Stordalen | collected...
CCCCTCCCTCGATAAAACCCTTGCTGGCGTAGCTCAGTTGGTTAGAGCACCAGATTGTGGATCTGGGGGTCACTGGTTCGAATCCAGTCGCCAGTACCATTCGATTTCTTCTCCATCCTCAAATCTCGATTCTCAATCTTCCATTTTCAATCAGCCCGGGCTCTCAGCCTGCTTTGGTTTTTGCCAACTGAACCCACCCGCAATCCAAGGCCATCGGCGATGGAATTCGGTCATTTGACATTGGCGGGACCGGCGAGTAGATTCCTGTTATCAACACGGCCAATGGTTTCGTCAGCCATCGAGCCGCCGCTCTGGACCCTTGTGTATACTTCTGCTACAGAGCCCACCCCGACGACCGCGGGCTGCAACCGTTGTAGCATAGCAATCCTACGTTGAGACACACACGCAAACCAATCAAAAAAGGAGACAAACTCCAATGGACACAGGTTCACCATTGCCGGAGGAACAGAGTCGTCGGAAATTGTCCTACGGGTTCCTCGCCATGGGCTGCATCCTCTTGGTTATGGCATTTCTCGTCGGGGTCGGCGACAATCCGCCCGGCATCGTATCAATACTCGTCGGGTTTTTCTTACTAGTCCTCGGAATTATATATCGTATAGGGAAATCGGGGAAACGCAAGCCTGCCCAGCAATTGTTGTACTGGGCACCGAGAGCTTTATCTATTGTGTTTGCTGTTCTCAGCAGTCTGTTTGCTCTCGATGTTTTCAAGGAGGGACAGGGTTTCTGGGTTACAGCTCTTGCTCTTCTTATGCATCTCATCCCGACATTTCTCGTTCTCATCGTGCTGGCAGTCGCCTGGCGCCGGGAAAGGATTGGCGGGGTTCTTTTTATCGTGTTGGCAGTGGTATACCTTGTGTGGGCTTGGAACAGGCCGGTCGCGGGGGCTGCCATCTCGCTGATATCCGGACTTCTTGTCTTGATTGGAGCATTGTTCCTGCTCAATGGGTACTACAGGGCTAAGCATGGGGGCGCATCGTGAACGCTTTGTGCTACATCAGAACTACCGAAACCCCTTCAACCCGAGCACGACCATTAAATTCGAGTTGCCAAGAGCCTCAGATTTGTTTTCTTCAACACTCACCTCTGAACTTGACATTTGGCTCGGCAGTCGGTAATTTTGCTCAATCTCTTTAAGAGGTCTTTCGCGATACATTGTAGAAGACCTCTTTTTGTTGATACGTATGCTCATTCCACAATGGAGAATTCCCATGAAGAAGATTCTCGGGCTAATGTTGCTCGCGGGGGCAATTCTGGCTGCTCAGGCCGCCTCTGCTTCTGCTCAGAAGAAAGACAATAGCATGAAAACCACGGAGGAAAAGGCTGTTAAGAGCGACACCGGCGGTAAGATAGGTTGGAAGGGGAAACACGGAGAAAGCAAGAACCGGTCGGCGACTGACGGGGGGATTACACGAACGAAGCAAGGGTCCGTGAGCAAAGGTGCGTCGGCAACGGATGACTGGCACGGGAAAGCAAAGAACGCAAAGGTAGGACAGAAGACAACGCGAGAAGATGACTGGGAGGCGAAAGCAAAGACAGGACAGAAGTCGACAGAATCACAGGTCAAGTCCAAAGGCGTGAAATAGTTTTCCGGCAGGGTGTGAATCCTCGCGGATTTGCCTTTAACGCCACCGTCACATTGACGTGAGCCATTGGGTTCAATAACCGACAAGGTGAAAACGAAGCCGGAAGAGATTCCGGCTTCATTATTTCCGGTCCGCTGTCTTACGGAAGGCTCAAATGCGCATGGTCTACAATCTGTAGACCAAACCACATGTTGGTACACAAAAAAGCGTGGTGCACAAACATTCGAAACCAGAAATGCTCAATGTTAACGAGGGTTTCCGGATGTTCGAATCTTGATGCTCTATCGCCAGTACCATTCGATTGCTTCTCCATCCTCAATCCTCGATTTTCAATCCTCCATCTTCAATTAGCCCTGGCCTCAGCCAGGGTCTTTGCTTGCCTTCAAAACCCAAGGTAAGCCCGATTGAGTCGGTCATTTGACATTGACCGAGCTGAAATGCAGAATTGCGCCATAAACGCCCTACTGGCCTCATTCGCGATCGCGCCGTCGCTCTGGACCCTTGTCCGAAATCTCTCTTTCGAGCCCACCCCGGCTACGGGCCGCTAAAACCGCTCATCCTCTCGAGCTCATCTCTAAAGTCAAATCGGGGCACGAGTGCCATTGCAGATGGATTTTACATTTTCATGACAGTTCTGCTTCGAGAAATGGACATGTTCGAGCTGCATCCTGCCAATATTGGTTCCTGTGAAGAACGGGTCTAGCTTGAATGGAGGAAAATATGAGAAACCGGGGTATTGCTCTGGCACTCGTCATCAATCTGATTTGTCCGTTTGCATTCGCTCAGTGGGTTCCAACGAGCGGTCTTAGCGACCGGCAGGGTCCGCACCATCCCTGGATTGATACGAACCTCTCCCGAGACACACCTTGCGAGTTCTTGGGACTTCCCACCCAGCATAGAATGCACGCGGAATTCATGCCTTGCTTTGATTCTCTTCGAGCAAGCCGTATGCCGTTGGCCCTATCCGATGAAAGGCTCATCCGCAACGCTATCCAAGAAGGTTCTTGTCCCCTCCGAAGGATGTCGTTACCACAATCACCAATCTATGTCGTTGACACGGCGATTGTTCGGAGCACCAGCAACACAACAAGGCATCTGTATACTTACAATTCGAGCGGAAGCAGGACTTTCGGTTTGACGCAGAGTCTGAGAGGGGGTCTCTGGGCTGACAGCATGCGTGAGAATAACACATATGATGCAAACAGCAACATGCTGTCACACAAGGAGGAATTATGGTCGGGCGCCCAATGGCTGAATGCTTTCCGCATTAGATACGCGTATGACATAGGTGGGAAGTTGCTCACCCAGTTGATTGACAACTGGTTGACCGGTCAATGGGTGACTACTCAACGCTTCACATATACGCATGACATGGCGGGGAACATGCTTATCGAGTTGGGAGAGGGGTGGGCGAACAATCAATTGGTGAATAACTATCGCTACACATACACTTATGATGCAAACGGGAATATGTTGACATGGTTGCAGGAGGATTGGTCAAATGGTCAATGGGCAAATGTCTACCATTACACATACACTTATGATGGAAATGGCAGGAGGCGTACCGATTTGTTTGCGTTATGGTTAAGTGGTGCGTGGGCCGAGGGTGCGCGTACGACATATACCTATGATGTATACGGGAGAATGATTGCCGAGCTCGGCGAGCGGAAGTCATACGGCTCCTGGGTATATAATCTGCGCCGGACTTACACCTATGGCCCAAACGGAGTGCTGGTTACGGAGTTGTCGGAATCCTGGTCAGGGCAATGGGTGAATGGTGTGCGCTTGACATACACCTATAATGCAAACGGGAAAAGGCTTGTCGAGTTGTGGGAGGATTGGTTGAATGGTCAATGGGTGAACGATTTGCGCTACAGCTACACCTATGAGGTACACGGGAATATGACTTCACTTTCTTTTGACAGCTGGCTCAGTTCCTCCTGGACGCCGTCAGATGAATCGTGGAACATTGTCGACAGTGCCGGCAATAACAGCAACTACTATGGATACAATGTAAATCTTTTCTACAACACCACGATGACGGGGATTCCCTCTGACATCGGGGACGTAACTGCAAGCTGCTCTTTGCAGCAGAACTACCCCAACCCCTTCAATCCAAGCACAATCATCAGGTTTGAGTTGCCAAAGTCATCGGTAGTGAAGTTGAGTGTGTGTGACTTGCTCGGTCGTGAAGTGGCTGTTCTGGTGAATGAAAGAAGGAACACGGGAGTTCACGAGGTCAAATTCAACGGTTCGAATCTTGCGAGTGGTGTGTACTTCTATCGGCTGCAGGCGGAAGAGTTCGTGGCCACGAAGCGGCTTTTATTGTTGAAGTGAAAACCGCCAGAAATACAAAACGCCAGTAGCTCTTACATAATGGTTGCTGAAGCCGGAGGAGATTCCGGCTCCTTGAATCTCGTCACCGCTGTCTTTAGGGAGCATCAAATACACATGGTCTACAAAGTGTAGACCAAATCGCACGTTGGTACACAAAAAAGCGGGGTGCACAAACATTCGAAACCAGAAATGCTCAATGTTAACGAGGGTTTCCGGATGTTCGAATCTTGATGCTCTATCGCCAGTACCATTCGATTTATTCTCAATCCTCGATTTTCCCTCCTCCGCTCTCGCTTAGCCATGGGCGCGCCCGTACCCTTTTCTCCAGAATTGCACCTTTAACAAGTAGCCCATTTGAGGGCAAGTAGGGAACATTTCTAGCTGCTCGGTAATAACCTATGTAACGATTGGTTCATCCTCAAGGTCGGTGCCTGCTCGGGACCATAGCTGGCTCCGATTTTGTTTTCAGCTGGGGTGGCGCAAAATAGCAGCATTAATCTGACCTGTATCCTGGATGTGGCTGCAATCGTTGACATTCAAGTGTCAAGAAGATACCTTCGCTTAGTGCTCCTTGAGAAGTCGGCGCTGCCCGTTTGGATGGTCGCCGGCTTTTGTGTTTCTCGTTCCGACGCAGCAGCCTTGTTGCGGGCCAGACCGCGTAACGCCCATCAACAGGAGGTAAGAATATGAAAACGATTCTGTTATCATTGTTCATTCTTGCCATCTTCATCAGTTCAATCCCTCCCAAATCTGATGCGCAATGGGTGCAGACGAATGGCCCCGGTGGTGGCCACGTCTCCTCCTTTGTTGCGAGCGGTACGAATCTCTTTGCAGGAACCCTTGGCGGTGGCGTCTTTCTGTCCACTAATAGCGGGACAAGTTGGACTGCGGCCAATACCGGCTTGACACAATTTGACGTCAATGCCCTTGCAGTTTCCGGCACGAATCTCTTTGCCGCCACCGATGGCGGCGTCTTTCTTTCCACCAATAATGGCACCAATTGGGTTTCAGTTAGTACCGGATTGCCGGGTCCACCTCCCTTACCTGGTGCAACTGCCTCTGTGTATGCGGTTGCCGTCTCCGGCACGAATCTCTTTGCCGCGACGGACAGCGGCGTCTTCGTTTCCACGAACAACGGTACAAGCTGGACGGCAGCAGGTTTAGTGATGAACGATATTGTCAGTGCTCTGGCCATTGCCGGCACGAATCTCTTTGCCGCGACAGTCGGCGACGGCGTCTTTCTTTCCACAAACGGTGGCACAAACTGGACTGCCGTCAATACCGGCTTGACGAGTCCTTCCATCTACGCTTTCGCTGTTTCCGGCCCGAAAATCTTTGCCGGCACCGATGCCGGCGTCTTTCTTTCCACTAATAACGGCTCAAGCTGGTCAGCAGTCAATAATGGTCTGACAGTAAGTTCTGTCTTTGCCGTTGCCGTTTTCGGCACGAGACTCTTTGCCGGAACCTATTTTGGCGGGGTCTTTGTGTCCACTAATAGCGGCGCAAGCTGGACGGCAATCAGTGTCGGCTCGGCGGGCACCTATGCCAACGATGTTCTTGCTATCGCCGTGTTCGGAGCGAATCTCTTAGCCGGGACCGAGGGTGACGGCGTCTATCTTTCCACCAATAACGGCGCAAGCTGGACTACGGCGAATGCCGGTTTGGCAAACACTAACGTCTTTGCGCTTGCTGTTTCGGGCACGAATCTGTTAGCCGGAACCGATGTCGGCGGCGTTTTTCTCTCCACCAATAGCGGCGCAAGCTGGGTTGCAGGAAACGATGGCTTAACCAATACGAACGTCTGGTGTCTTGCCGTCAGTGAAACGAACGTCTTTGCAGGAACTCAGGGAGGTGGCGTCTTTCTGTCCACCAATAACGGGACGAGTTGGACTGCGGCGAGTACCGGCTTGACGAATCTTTATGTGAATTCGCTTGCCGTTAACGGCACGTATCTCTTTGCCGGGACCGTTGGCAACGGCGCCTTTCTTTCCACTAATAATGGCGCTAATTGGACTCCAGTCAATGCCGGATTGACATATTCATTTTATTCTGATGGTGTGGGTGTCGAGGTCAATGCTCTTGCCTTCTCCGGCACGAATCTCGTTGCCGGAACAAGCACCGAGGTTTTTCTTTCCACCAACTTCGGGACAATGTGGACGGCAACAGATTTGACGAACAATTATGTTAATGCTTTTGCCATCGCCGGTTCGAATCTCTTCGCTGCGACTAGCTACGGCGGCGTCTTCATTTCCACGAATAACGGCGCAAAATGGAAAGCGGCGAGCACCGGCTTGACAGACCCTGCTATCCTGGCCCTTGCTGTCTCCGGCAGGAATCTCTTCGCGGGGACCATGAATGGCGGGGTCTTCGTTTCCACGAATAACGGCACAAGCTGGACTGCAGCAAACACTGGTTTGGCGGACACACTTGTTCGTGCCCTCGCGGTCTCCGGCGCGAATCTCTTTGCCGGGACCGCATGGAGGTCCGGGGATTATGGCTGCGGCGTCTGGAGAAGACCGTTGTCAGGCCTGGTGAGCGTACAGCATGCACCGAGTGAATATCCAACGCATTTCAGCCTGCAGCAGAACTACCCCAACCCCTTCAACCCGACCACGTCCATCAAGTACGAGTTGCCGAAGTCCACGGTGGTAAGATTAAGTGTGTTCGACATCCTTGGTCGGCAGGTATCAGTGCTGTTGAACGAAAGGAAGGAGGCGGGAGTTCACGAGGTCAAATTCGACGGTTCGAATCTTGCAAGCGGTGTATACTTCTACCGACTACAGGCGGGAGATTTTGTGGCGACAAACCGGCTCTTATTGTTGAAATGACGTTGCTACCAGAAGTATGACGAAGCGAATCTAGCAAATGTGCTTGCAGAAGCCGGAAGAGATTCCGGCTTCTTGATTTGCGTGTCCGTTACTTCTCGGTCGAACGACACTTGATGGTCTACAAAGTGTAGACCAAAACGCACGTTGGTACACAAAAAAGTGGGGTGCACAAACATTTGAAATCGGAATCGCTCAATGTTCATGAGGGTTTCCTGACGTTCGAATGTTGTTGCTCTATCGCCAGTACAATTCGATTGTCCCTTCGTCTTCGATTCTCAAACTTCAATCCTCCATCTTCAATTAGCCCTGGCTCTTAGCCGGGGTTTTGCTTTCCTACGATATCCCATGGTCGTCCGGCTCACTCTGCCATTTGACAGAGGCCTGGCCGGAAAGCAGATTTCTGCCGTAAACACGCTCAATAGTCTCGTCAGCCATCGAGCCGCCGCTCTGGACGCCGTCATGCCGCCATGGGGCCTGAGACCCGACGAGCCGGTCGGTCTATTCGATTTGCCTTGACATTGGGTGGCATTAGTGTCAAATTGTCACAGTTGATTTGTATGTTCTTTTTCATGACGATTGTCGAGTGACTTGTCCCACCCAGTTGGGAAGGTCGTCACCATATTCGGGAAATCCTATGCAGTCCAGGATATCATGCTCGACGAATCGTTCGGTCTCCAGGAGTAGCCAGGACCGGAGCATTTCAGAACCTGCCGCTGCTTTTCCCTCTATACACCGTCCGCGATACATTCTTTATCCCCATTCAGTCCATCGGTTCCAAAACATCAGCTGCGCGGTGGTTCCATGAATGGCCGTTTAATCGTGATGGCTATACTATTTTGCACTGGCCTTTGTTCAACAGCGCCCGCGCAATGGGGGGCAACCAATGGGCCATCTGACAGTCCCATAGAATGTCTCGCTGTGAACGGCAATAATCTCTTTGCTGGGACCTTCCGTGGCGGAGTATTTCTCTCTACCAATAATGGGACAAGCTGGACTCAAGTTGATTCAGGGCTGATGGACACGACTGTTACAGTGCTTGCTGTGAATGGCACAAATCTCTTCGCCGGGACTTATGGCCGCGGGGTCTTTCTATCAACGAACAACGGTACAAGCTGGTCTCCGGTCGATTCTGGCATGACGAATTTCACCGTTCTGTCATTCGCTGTTTCAAGCTCGACCCTTTTTGTCGGGACTTTTGGTGGAATCTTTCGTTCCACAAACAACGGTGCAAGCTGGACACTGTCTGGCATGCCGGACACTCATATTATGCGAATTGCCGTCTCTGGCACGAATCTCTTTGCAGGGACTGGTGGCGCTAATGCTGGCGGCGTCTTTCTTTCAACTGACAATGGTACAAGCTGGTCCGATGACAATACGGGATTGTTGTGGGCTACCCAGGTATCAGCTTTTGCCGTCTCCGGCACGAATATCTTTGCTGCAACAGACCACGGCGTTTTCCTTTCCACAAACAACGGTGCAAGCTGGACTTCGACGAGCAACGGATGGGAATACTCTTATGTTGCTGATTTTGCGTCCTCTGGCACGAATATCTTTGCCTCGACAGGTTATGGCGGCCTCTATCGTTCCACCAACAACGGCATAAGCTGGCCTGCGGTGGCCGGGCCGCTAGCTCTCATCGGGCCGCTCGCCATATCCGGCACGAATCTCTTTGCCGGCACGCACGAGGGCGTCGTCTGGCGAGCACCGTTATCAGAGATGACCACCTCAGTAGAAGGCTCTGCGGCTGGCCTTCCAGCGCATTTCACTCTTGACCAGAATTATCCCAACCCCTTCAATCCGACAACAGTTGTTAGTTTTCAGTTGCCAGTTGCCGGTAATGTGACGCTTGTCGTTTATGATATGGTCGGTCGGGAGGTGTCCGTGTTGGTCGATGAGAGGAAGGACGCGGGAGTCTATGAGGTCAGGTTTGACGGTTCGAATCTTGCGAGTGGTGTGTATTTCTACCGACTTCACGCAGGAAACTTCGTGGCAACGAAGCGGCTCCTTCTTCTCAAATGAGCGACCCAGATACACGACGTCAGCAAATCTGTCAAGAGTGATTCACGAAGCCGGAAGAGATTCCGGCATTGTTTCTTGGGGGGAGCGAACGCCGATGGTCTACACATTGTAGACCAAATCGCGCGTTGGTACACAAAGAAGCATAGTGCATAAACATCGGAAATCAGGAATGCTCAATATTGAAGAGGATTCCTGAAGTTCGGATCTTGTCGCTCTATCACCAGTACGATTCGATTGCACTCCATCCTCAAGTCTCGCTTCTCAATCTTCCATCTTCAATTAGCCCTGACTCTTAGCCGGGGTTTTGCTTTCCTACGATATCCCATGGTCGTCCGGCTCAACCCGCCATTTGACATTTGCCGTGCCGTTAGGTAGAATTGCACCACAAAGATGCTCAATGGCTTCGTCAGTCATCGAGCCGCCGCTCTGGACCCTTGTAGGTACTCCCGCCTTAGAGCCCACCCCGACGACCCCCTTTGGCTGCGAGAGCCTCGTCCTCCACTGATTTTGTCTTGCCAGAAGGGCTTAATGGCTCGACAGAGGCGTCAGCGAGCCGCCGAGCGCTCGTATTCTATCGTCCTACTCGACGACCCAGCGGGTCCTGCAAGACGCATAAACGGCTTCAGGGGTTATGGTGTAACATGACCGTGAGTCACTATCTCAGCATGTCTATTTTGGCCGCGTTCTCTGTCGGGGCAGGATATGTCTGTGGCGCTGGTCCCGTTGACAATGTCTGACAAGACAATCCGCATCGAAGCTTGTGAAAGGCTTGCCGAACACGCTGCTAACATTCCGAAAAACACTCGCTTGGGAAGGAGGCTGATATGATTGGAGCAATTATTGCCAGAAAAGCCGTATCAGGTTCATTCGAGGCCCTAAATCAACATGACTTGGCAAAATTCATGTCGTCCTGGCATGATGGTGGAGTGTTTATCTACCCTGGGGATATATCTGCAAGCGGCACTTTCAACGGAAAGAGTGCTGTCGAAGACTGGTTCAAGAATTTCTTTGACCAATTCCCAAGAATCAAGTTTGATATCCATGATATATGTGTCCGGAACATCTTTGCCATTGGAGGAACCAATGTAGTTGCTGTGCACTGGAACCTTCAACTCACGAACCGAAGTGGAAGGGTAGGTCAGAACAGCGGCGTGACAGTCATAAGTATCAACGCCGGCAAGGTGACGATTGTAAGAGATTTCATCTTTGACTTGGGTGAGAATTTCAAACTTAACTGGGGTGCGGCTTAGCCTGAATACTGCGCGGCAGTCCATGCCGGGTTAGGACTACCCAAATCTCTACAACCCGAACTCGTTCATGAACACCTAGTTGCCGAGGACGTCGCATGTAAACCTGACAGTCTTCGGCATTCTGGTAACCGCTGTTTTTCGGGTTAGTCGAAAACCGATGGTCTGCAATCTACAGACCAAGTCGCACACTGGAACACAAAAAAGCATAGTACGCAAACATTCGAAATCAGGAACGCTTATCGTCGACGAGGGTCTCCTGATGTTAGGATCTTTATGCTCTATGGCCATTACCATTCAATTGGTCATCAATCCTCGGTTTTCAATCTTCTATATTGAATCAGACCTGGCTCGTGAGCCGGGTTGTCATCATTCCCCCCGGTTTGATCAGTTTCCTCTCTCCAGCCCCGGATTCAGTCTGTTGAATCTGACCCGCCATCTCGGTATCTTTAATAACTAAGCATCCATTCCGATTTTCCCCCGTTTTCTCTATGGCTGACGACAGGATTGTGGAACCGCGGCTGCTGCGCGGGTTCCGGGACTATCTCCCGGGCCAGATGAACGCCAAACTGGCGATCATTGCTACTATTCGCCGGGTGTATGAGTCCTACGGATTCCTCCCGCTTGACACGCCTGCCCTGGAATACCATGAAACGCTCATGGGCTACGGGGAGGATAATGCGAAACAGATATTCGAGTTTGAAAACCCGGAGGAGGAGCACGTGGCGCTCCGGTTCGACCTGACGGCTCCGCTCGCCCGCGTCGTCGCCCAGTACACCGATCTTCCCCTGCCGTTCCGCCGGTATCAGGTGGGGCCCGTCTGGAGGGCGGACAAGCCGGATCCAGGACGGTTCAGGGAGTTCACGCAATTCGACCTCGACTCGGTCGGCACTCCTTCCTCCGCGGCCGATACGGAGATCCTCTGCGGCGTATACGACACGCTAAAGGCTCTCGGTATCCCCCGGTTCAGGGTCAGATTCAGCGACAGGAACGTGCTGAATACACTCCTCGATTTCGCGGGGATCCCACATTCGTCCTCCAGGCCCGTATTCAGGATCCTGGACAAACTTGACAAAATCGGACTCGATGGAATCGTCGCCGAGCTCAGCGGGGGAAGGGTCGACGCATCGGGGGACAAGATCCGGGGTCTCGGGCTGGGAACCGGCCCCATCGATAAAATCAAAAAATTCATCGCCGTTCCCCGGGGGACGCGCACGGAGGTCCTGGCTGCGCTGAAACAGCTCTTTGGCGAAGTCCCGTCGGCAACCGGCGCTCTGCATGGGCTCGGTGCAATCTGCTCGTCGCTCGATGCGCTCGGCATTCCCGACGAATTTGTTGCGCTCGACCAGAGCATCGCGCGGGGGCTCGACTATTATACGGGTCCGGTCTTCGAGGCACTGCTGATCGATGCTCTTGAATTCGGCTCGGTGGTCGGAGGCGGAAGGTACGACGGGCTTGTCGCCAGGTTCCTCGGCCGGAATATCCCGGCAGTCGGCGCCTCCATCGGCGTTGATCGCCTTCTTGCGGCGATGACGAAGCTCGGTCTCACAGAGACGGCACCTTCGACGGCGCAGGTCCTCGTGACGGTGATGGAACCGGAGAAGATCATCGAATATGAGAAGCTGACGCGTGAATTTCGCCAGGCAGGCGTCAATGCCGAACTGTATCTGGGGGAGGAGAAGGGGCTTTCAAAACAGCTTGCCTATGCGAACCGTCAGCAGATACCGCTCGCCGTTCTCGTCGGCAGCGACGAATTCCAGAAGGGGGAAGTGACGATCAAGAACCTGAAGCTCGGCGCACAGCTCCCGGACAAGAAAACGCAGCGAGAGGAGTGGCTGAAACTCTCCCGCACCGTCCAGTTTGCTGTGCCGCGGGGTGAGTGCGTTTCGCACGTCCGAAGGATTGTATCTGAATTGTAGTTCTCTTGCCGGCGCAGAAGGTGCCGCCGGTGCATAATGCTCCGAAAGGAAAAGGGTATGCCCATTGTATTAGATGGAAGCTCGCTCACTATCGAAAAGCTGGTCCGTATTGCCCGGCACGGTGAAAAGGTGGAACTCGATCCGAAGGCTCTGGAACGGATCAAAGTGTGCCGCGTGATGCTTGAGGACAAACTGAAGGCCCATGAGATCATGTACGGGACCAACACCGGCATCGGGGAATTCTCGGAGGTTGTTCTCGACGACGAACAGGTGAAACAGTTCCAGCGCTACCTGATCTACAATCACGCCGCCGGCATCGGAGATCCGATAGCGATCGAGTCCGTCCGTGCCTCCATCGCGGGAAGAATCAACGTCCATGCTCACGGGAACTCCGGCTGCCGTCCGGAGATCACGCTGACCCTCATCGACCTCCTCAACAAGGGGGTGACGCCGGTCGTGTGCCAGCGGGGATCGGTCGGGGCGTCCGGTGACCTCGCTCCGATGTCCCAGGTGGCACTCCTGATGATGGGGGAGGGAGAAGCATTTTATCAGGGGAAGCGGATGCCGGCCAAAGAGGCAATGAACCTGGCAGGGATTCCCGTTCCGGGCCTGCTTGCGCGCGACGGGCTGGCGACGATAAACGGTTCCAATGTCCTGACGGCGATGAGCGCTCTCCACCTCTATGACATGAACCGCTGGCTGAAACAGGCGGAAATCGCCGCGGCAATGACACTCGAGGCCCTGTTCGCTAACATGAAGCCCTACGACGTCCGGGTCCATGAACACCGGGGATTTGCCGGAGCGATCAGAAGCTCCCGAGCGATCCTGAAGTGCATACAGGGGAGCGATCTTCTCACGGGGAAGATCAAGACGAAAGTGCAGGACGCCTATTCGATGCGATCCACACCGCAGGTGATAGGCGCCGCGCACGACGCGATTGCGTACGCCCGGAAGCAGGTGGAGATCGAGCTGAATGGCGTCGGCGATAATCCGATATTCCTCCCCGAGTTCAAGCTGACGCTCACGGGGGCGAATTTTCAGGGGACTCCGGTCTCTCTCCCGATGGATATGGCCGGCGTCGCCATCACGATGATTTGCGTCCTTTCCGAGCGCCGTCTCAACAGGCTCACAAACCCGGCCCTGAGCGTCGGGCTCCCGGCGTTTCTGACAAAGGGTGCGGGAATGTTCTCCGGAATGATGCTGAGCCAGTACACTGCAGACACGCTCATCGTCGAACAGCGCATCCTCTCCATGCCCGCGTCCATCCAGTCAATTCCGGCGGCGGCGGACCAGGAGGATTTTGTCTCGATGGGGATGAATACCGCGATCAAGAACGGGCAGATTCTCGACAACGCGTACGGTGTCCTCGGGATCGAGTTCATGGCGGCGGCCCAGGGGCTCGATTTCCGGGAGTTCCAGCCGGGCCGGGGAGTCTCCGTCGCCCGGGACGTTATCAGGAAACATGTTACGCATCTCGACGAAGACCGCCCTCTCTACAACGATCACAATGCAATGAAAGCACTGGTGAAGTCCTGCCAGATTCTTGAAGAGGTCGAGAAGTCTGTGGGTACGCTGGAATAGAGACTGCTCAACGGAGAAAGAGGGATCACCCCGGAAGGGAACGGAGGAATCGCGATGGGCAAAATGAACGGTGATCGGGCGGATCTCCGCGACCTCGGGTTCGGCAGCCGCATCTCGCAGGAATCCCGGCGCCGTCTCCTGAACAAGGACGGGAGCTTCAACGTCGAACGGAAGCGCCTGCCTTTCCTCGATTCGTTGAGCCCGTACCATACGCTTCTTACGATAAGCTGGACGCGTTTTTACGTTCTCATTCTCTCCAGCTATCTCCTTTTCAATTTTGCATTCGCGGGGGCGTATCATCTCTGCGGTCCGGAAGCCCTTGCAGGGGCAGAAAGCCGGGATGCAGGCCGTTTTCTTGACGACTTTTTCTTCAGCGTACAGACCTCGACGACAATCGGGTACGGCCGTATTGCCCCCGCAAGCACGGCGGCGAACGTCCTCGCAAGCGTTGAAGCGCTTGCCGGCCTCCTCGGATTCGCCCTTGCGACAAGCCTTATGTTCGCCAGGTTTTCCAAGCCTGAAGCGCGGGTCCTCTACAGCGAGCACGCCATAGTGGCGCCCTACCGCGGCATCACCGGGTTGATGTTCCGCATCGCCAACCAGCGGAACAGCCAGTTGATACAGGTACAGGTACAGGTGCTTCTCAGCAGGTTCGAAACAGAAGGGAACCAGCGCGTAAGGCGATTTCGCCGTCTGGCTCTGGAACGGGACGAAGTCACGTTCTTTCCCCTCACCTGGACTGTTGTCCATCCCATCGATCAAAGCAGCCCATTTTACGGCCAGACGGAGAAGGACTTTCTGGCCGCGGAATCGGAGATCCTCGTCCTCATCTCCGCGACCGATGAGACGTTCTCACAAACCGTCAATTCGCGTTCGTCGTACAGGTCGGACGAAGTCGTGTGGGGTGCGAAATTCAGCGATGTCTTCGGGCAGAAACCGGATGGGACGATCGTCGTGGACCTCCACCGTCTTCATTTGTACGACCGCGTTCCCCTGGCGTAGGCCCCTGCGGCCGGCCGGCGCCGGGTTGATTGTGGGCCCCCTTTGAAGTATCTTTTCGCATCCTCGTTTACCAGTCACCACCCCGGTACGCGCTTGTCGAGAGTGAAGATACTCGTTTTATCAACCTTCATCACTCCCTTCATCACTGAAGACCTGACCATTCTCCGCAGACACTGGGAAGTCAGACATCTGCTTGTGCGCGGCGTGGGTGCGCTCCCGTCTATTCTCTCCGGAGTTCGACAGAGCGACATCGTTTTCACCTGGTTTGCCTCCACGTACGCGGCGGCGGCGGTAGGTGCGGCGCGTGCATTCGGCCGGCGGTCTGTCATTGCGGTCGGCGGGGGGGACGTGGCGGGGATTCCAGAAATCGGATACGGAATCTGGATTTCGCCATGGAAATCCCGTCTCGTCACGTATGCTCTCAGGACCGCCGACAGGGTGATTGCGGTCGATCCGTTTCTGAAGAGGGAAGCAATCAGGCGCGCCGGGTACGACGGAGCGAACATCGATGTGCTCCCCACGGGATATGATTCCACATTCTGGTCGCCTGCGGGCGAAAAGACAGATTCGGTCCTCACGGTTGCGGTGTGCGAGAGCGAATCCAGGGTGCGCGTGAAGGGATTAGATCTTCTCCTGGAGGCCGCGCGGCATCTTGCGGGGACGAGGTTTGTCGTTGTCGGTGTGCAGGAACCGCATGCAGGAAGGCTCCGGGCGCGAGCGCCGGTAAACGTTGAGATACTGGGAAGCGTCTCCCGGGATGATCTCCGTGCGATGTACAGGAAATCGCGGGTTTATTGCCAGCCCTCCCGGTTTGAGGGACTCCCGAACGCTGTGTGTGAGGCGATGCTCTGCGGGTGCGTTCCTGTCTGTACGGATGTCGGAGGAATGCGGACTCCCGTTGGGGGGCACGGGTTCCTTGTCCCTGCGGGAGAACCCGGAGTTCTGGCTGCCGCGATTGCGGAAGCCATGCGTTCCCCCGCGCCCACGGGGGGGCGTGAGTTTATCGCCTCGCGCTTCACGCTGGAAGGCCGCGATCTCGGCCTCCGGAAGCTGATCGGAGAGCTTGCCTGATGAAAAAGCCCGTTCGCGATATTCTGGCAATATTCACAGGCGATATCGGCGCTCGCGGCATTGGATTTCTTGTCACACTGTATCTCGCCCGGGTTCTCGCCCCCGCGTCATTTGGGATCATCAGCATCGGCATGGCGGTCCTTGGCTATCTCTCATTGCTGGGTAGTCCGGGGATACAGATGGTTGAAACCCGCAACGCCGCTGCCGTGGAAGGGGGGATGCCGGAGCGGACGGGGGCTATACTCTCGTTGCGCCTGCTCCTTGCACCGATTCTCATCTGCCTGATATATGCCGGGGCGTGGGTCGCCGGGGTCCCTGAGGCCACGCGCGATGTGATTGCCCTTTATGCGCTTTCTCTTATTCCGATGGCCCTCTCCCTTGACTGGCTGTTCCAGGGGAAGGAGGATTTCCGTGGCGTGATGTCGTCGCGCCTTGTCAACTCGGTCGTCTTTGGGCTTTGCGTTCTCCTGTTCGTGCGGACCCGATCGGATATCAGGTTGACGCCGGTAGCGTTTCTTGCGGGGAACGCGGCAGGTGCGTTGGTCCTGGGTGTGATGTACCGGAGGCGATTCGGAACCCCTCCGATCGCATGGAACCCCCCCGCGTGGATGGATCTGCTCCGTGTAAACGCTCCTGCGGGGACGGCCATGTTCCTTGCGCAGAGCGTTACCAACCTCCCGCCTATTGTCATCGGGATCCTGCTTTCGAATGCCGACGCGGGTGTATACAGCGCGGGGATGAAGTTGATATTCCTTCTCCTTCTTATCGATAGAATTCTGAATGCTCTCTTTCTTCCGGCGGCAACGCGGTATGCCGTTTCCCGGCCGGCCGAATTCCCGGCTCTCCTTTCTGCTGTGCTCACGGCGGTCGTCGTTTTCATAGTGCCGGTTCTCATCGGGACATGCATCGTCGCCGGACCCGTAATCCTCCTCGTGTTCGGGCCCGGATATGAAGGGGCGGCGCCGGTTGTCTGCGTGCTGACGGGATACGTCCTGCTGACGCTTATCAATTCCATACTGACGTGTACGCTTGTGGCGTTCGGCCGGACGCGAACGTACTCTATTATTGTCGGCGGGGGCGCGCTCATCCTCTGTGTCACTGTCATTGCGTTCACCGCGTTCTTCGGAGCGACAGGAGCCGGCGCCGGGGTTGTCGCCGGCGAGGGGGTCATCCTGTACTTTCTCGGACGAGCGGTGATCCGCGTGGCGCCCCTTCCCACGTTCTCCTTTTTCCTGAAACCGGCTATCGCATGCGCCGTAATGGGAGCATCGTCCCTGGCTCTGGCAGGAACTTCACCTCTGATTTCGCTTGCCGGATCCTCGGTCCTTTTTGTGATAGTGCTGATTTCCATCAGGGGGATTCCGGCGGAGGAGATCCGTTACCTCCGGGAGCGTCTCGTATGAACCTGCGGGTCGGATTCATAGGGAGTTCGCCGGGATGGGAGGAACTCCTCTGCCAGGCAGGCGTGCCGGTCCTTTCCCCCATTACTCCCGATTCTCCCCGCGGAGCGTTTAGCGCGATAGTGGCGGCGAGGCGTCTGGACGCCGCCGAACGGGCGTTCGTAAGGGAGTACCTGAAGGACGGAGGGGCGGTTTTCGGTTCGTCCCTTTTCCTGGAGGGATTGATTGAACGGACGGAAGAGCCCGTGAGATTGAGTTACCTTGCCCCGGACAGGGAGGGCGGGATAGGTGGATTGTCTCTCCTCGATGTCGAATGCACCGGCTGGCTTCCCCGGGAAGCAAACTGCATGCGGACGAGTGAAAACGTCTATGCCGTATTCGCCGGTGAGCTCCTGGGAGGCCTTGCCGTTGTCGCGCCGTTCGATCCGGGAGAAGCGATGGAGGATTTCAGGGCTGCAGAGAGATACTTCTACGCGCGCCAGGATCGGCTTCCTTCCGAAAGGGTCTCGCGTGTCTCCAAAGGCGAGCTGATGCATTTTGTTGTCCGGGCACTGGAGTTTCTGCACCACGGAAGGGGCATTCCGTTCGCACAACTCTCCCCTATTCCGGCGGGGACTCAAAGCGTGTTCGCATTCCGCATTGACACGGATGCGGGAACCAGGTCGGAGATTGATGATCTTTATGAGATCTCCCGGGATTTGAATGTTCCTTTCTCGTGGTTTCTCGACGCCGGGAGCCACGCGTCATGGCTGGGCCGATTTGCCGAAATGGAGCGGCAGGAAATCGGCCTGCACTGTTACGATCACCGGATTTATCTTGATGCGGGTAAAGACGAAGAGAATATCCGAAGGGGGGTCGCTGCGATGAAGGAGGCAGGCCTTTCGCCTGATTCCTTTGCCGCGCCTTTCGGTTTCTGGAGTCCCGATCTCGGAAGGGCGATCGATAATGCGGGATTCCGCTATTCATCGGAGTTTGCGTGGGCGTATGATGCCCTTCCCCAGTTCCCGGTGTCGGCCGCCGGCCGGTTTTCAACACTGCAGGTGCCGGTCCACCCGGTCGCCATCGGAAGTCTTCTCCGATCGGGATACTCCCCTGCGCAGATGTCGGAGTATTTTCACTCCGTTGTCGCGGCGAAGCTTATGCGGCGGGAGCCGCTCTTCTTCTATCATCATCCGGGGCACCGCCAATGGGATGTGGTGCGCGATCTGTGCGAACATATCCTGGAATGCGGCGCACGTCCTGTGACGATGGGGGAGTTTGCCCTCTGGTGGAGTCGTC
>Ga0182019_10000565_pt1 | contig 18267 bp, 15 predicted proteins | sample 812E2MmetaG_FD_120483 | JGI IMG/M metagenome (GOLD analysis project Ga0182019, IMG submission 120483) | Permafrost microbial communities from Stordalen Mire, Sweden - 812E2M metaG | ecosystem: Environmental > Terrestrial > Soil > Wetlands > Permafrost | place: Sweden: Stordalen | collected...
CCAGAGAAAAACCGGTCATGTAAGCGTCGCGCTGAACATAATCCAAATTATCCACCGTGTAAATTCCCGAAAACAACTGCCGCAGCAGCTCCAGCCAGCGCGGATGTTTTTCTTTTTCCTGACCCGCCGGCATCCTGATTAAATACGCTATCTGGCGGGGATCCAGAACCTCGCCGCGGGCAAACGCTCCGGACGGGCCGCGCCGGATGAGGGAAATAATTTCTCCCAGCTTGCTGACGATGATTTTCTGCCCGATTATTTCGTGCGTTAATTCCCAATCGCCAAGAAAATGTTCATCGAAAAAATGTCCGTAAGGCCCGTGTCCGACATCATGCAAAAGACCGGATAAACGCATCAGTTCTTCTACGTAATTTAACGAGGGAACATCTTGACAGACAACTTTGAGTCCCGGATAAAGATGTTTGGCGAATTCACCGGCGACATGCATGGTTCCCAGAGAATGCTGAAAGCGCGTATGTTCCGCCGCCGGATAAACCCAGCGCGCGCTTTGCAGTTGATAAATCCTCCGCAATCTCTGCATCCAGGGGGAATCAATGATGTTTTTTTCCGTTATTTCGTCAGCGAATTTCTCTCCCGGAACGGTAAAGATAATATATTGATGAATCGGATCGGCAATCAGCGCCATTCCGTCATAAACATTCTGATGGGCGGGGTCAGTTTTTTTCATGATGCCTTGTTTATAATATACAAAGCAAAAAATCAATTTTTATCATTTATTTGTGCTTGACTATTCATTGGCGGCAACTTATTATTTTTTAGGTATTTAAACCAATGATCAGCACATCATGAGGGGGCGGGTTAATATGGGAACAAATAATGTACTATTTATGGAAGTTATCGAATGGTTTGACGAATCCGGCAAAGAAATCGTTCACAGAATTCCGGAAAATGGCTCCGGCGATATTAAATGGGGCGCTCAATTGACCGTCAGAGAAAGTCAAAACGCCGTCTTTTTTTACAATGGCAAGGCCTGCGGCGCGTTCGGCGCGGGACGCCATACCTTAACAACAGCCAATATCCCCCTGCTGACTAAAATTTTATCTCTGCCCTGGGGCATGACCAGCCCTCTGCGCGCGGAAGTTTATTTTGTCAATATGAAAGTTTTCCCCGATTTAAAATGGGGCACGCGCGATCCGGTGGCGTTTCGCGACAAGGACCTGGGGCTGATTCGCCTGCGCGCCTTCGGCATTTTCAATATCCGCGTTACGCAACCGCTCCTGCTGATCAATTCACTGGTCGGAACGCAGGGAATCTTCAGCACGGAAGAAATTGAAGAGTATATCAATCGCATCATCGTTTCCCGGTTTAACGATTATATGGGGGAAAAAGTGGATACCATTTTTAATCTTCCGGGAAAATACAATGATTTTTCCGACGGATTAAAATTACTTCTGCAAAACGATTTAAGTAAGTTCGGCCTGGATCTGACCGATCTCTATATCAATTCCATCACGCCTCCGCCGGAAGTGCAAAAAGCGATAGACGATAAGAGCCGGCTGGGCGTTTTTGACGATCTCAACAAACTCCTGCAAATGAAAACGGCAATGGCTGTGGAAACGGCGTCTCAAAATCAGTCGGCAGCGGGCGCCGGACTGGGCATGGGAGCAGGCATGGGTATGGGCTTTATGATACCGGGTATGCTGTCGGAAGCATTCAAAGGTTCTGCCGCGGCGGCGGAAACTTACCCTTGTCCTGATTGCAAGCAGGCTATTCCCAAAGAATCACGATTTTGTCCCGCCTGCGGGCATCAGATTTTAGTTATCAACAAATGCGCCCACTGCGGCAGAAATTTGCCGGTGAACGCCAATTTCTGCGTCAACTGCGGCACAGCAGTAACCGTAACGCCATCTGTGAAAAAATGTTCGAAGTGCGGTTTTGAAAATTTACCAGAATCTACTTATTGTAATAAATGCGGTGAACGGCTCTAACTTTCAGATTGAACAGCAATGTCCTCAATGCGGCGCTCCGATAATCCTCGACGAAGCGGACCGCATTCTTTCGTGTAAATTCTGCCGAACGCGCGTGTATCTGGCGACGGACAACATCTTCCATTTTTATATTTCGCCGGCGGAAGGCATTTCCGAAACCATTTATTTCATTCCTTACTGGCGCATTAAAGGCTTTTCTTACACCATCAAAGAAAAAGAAATGGATATAGAGCACCATAATGAATTATTTTCTTACAATATTTCTCCCGCAATTAAAGGATTCGATATTTCCAATAAATATTTTGATATTAATTTTTTATCTTTAGATTCCAAATTGCTTCCGCATTCTTTAGGACTGCGGCCTCAGGCCATGAAACTGAAATTTGTGGGAAGCAATGAAGATGCCGGTAAATTTCTCAAGTTTTCTCCCGCATCGCGGGATATTTCAAAAAATGATTATCAAGCATGGCGGGATAATTTGATAAACGATTATCAAACACACATGGACGGCATTCATAAGGAAATATTTATCGGTGAAACCGCCAGTGTTATTTATTCTCCGGTTTACTGCGCCAATGGCCGCGTTTATGATGCCATTTTGAAAAAACCACTTGATCTCCAGACAAAAGACGCGGAAGTCGAGCAGATTCTTCTCTCCACGCCGGATGAAAAATGGCACGTTGAATTTCTTCCCCTGCTTTGTCCTGATTGCGGAGCGGATCTGCCCGGCGAAAAAGACGCGTTAATCGTTTTCTGCAGTAATTGCAATTCCGCCTGGAACCCGTCCACTAAAAATTTCACTAAAGTTAAATATTCCGCGTGGCAGGAGCAGGGAGACGATATTACTTACCTTCCCTTCTGGCAGTTGAAGGTAAAGGTCGACGGCATTCAGCTCGAATCTTACGCCGATTTGATTAAAATTTCCAACCTGCCCAAGGCGCCGTCGGAAGTTTGGGCAAAAACACCTTTTTATTTTTGCACTCCGGCATTTAAAATCAACCCCGCTTTATTTTTGCGCTGGTGCAGGCAATTGACCGTGGCGCCGCCGCCTCAGGATTTAATCGCTGATTTTCCGGTAAAGAAAATTCATCCGGTAACGCTTCCTGTCAATGAAGCGTTGGAAAGTTCCCTCCTGACCCTCAGCAGTTTAATAGCCGACAAAAGAAATCTCGCGCAATTAGTCTCTTCACTCCATTTTACGCTGGAAGATTCTTCGCTGATTCTTCATCCTTTCAGAGCCAGCGCAAGTCAGCTGGTTCATACAAAGCTGGACTTCAGTATGGATATAAGCGCATTGAATCTCGGAGCGTATCTGTAATCGTAAAATTTACGCATATCTCATTTTTCACAACCAAGATTGTCTTGACATACAAAACCATACTTTCTATAGTTTACACGCGCAGAAGCCATCTCTTATCAATAATATAAAAATCCAAAAGCCGTGAGGAGCAATGAAAGAAGAGAAAATTATCCTGCAAAAGAAGAGAAGCGATCTTAGAAAACTCGTCATGCTGATGAACAAGCAAAATAATAAATTTTTCCCGCCGATTGATACATTACTTAAAACAATGGATTATGTTCTCACAGGCGAAGAGCTCGGCTTTCTGCTTCGGTTGGGCACCGATATTTATTCATACGAACAGGCGGCGGCCGTAAGCGGTATGGATCTGTTGAAGTTCAAGCCGCTTTTTGAATCTCTTATTCAAAAGGGATTTATCGGAATAAAATATACGCAAACGGATGAAGAGAGCTATTCCCTCCATCCGATTATCGTCGGGTGGTTTGAAGCGCAGGTTTCGTATTTAATCGGGAAACCTGAAGAAAAGGAATTTGCGCGCAGGTGGATGGAATTTATGAAATCGGGGCGCAATTACAATTTCTTCCCGATCAGAAATATCATGAATATGACGCTCAAAAAAGCGCCGGTATCAAATCAGAGTGTCGGCCTGGTCCATGCAACTAAAGACGCTAGGGGAAAATCCGTCATTAATATCAACCATACGATTAATGTGCCGGACTCGAAGATCTATCCGACAAATTCCGTTAACGATCTGATACAGGAATATGCTTCTAAAAGCGTTATCGGTCAATTAACCTGCATGTGCAGACGGGTGACCTTGAACATTAACGATCCCTGCCGGCTGAAAATACCTGACGACGGGGGTTGTCTGGGTTTTGGAAACGGGATCAAACCGGCCATTAAATACGGCTACGCCCGCCAGCTCAGCAAAGAAGAGGCGTTTGACGTAATACAAAAAGTGAGAGACAGGGGCGCGATTCATACGGTTTTTCACGAAAAAGACGATACCGGCCGCCCTCAGGCAGGCATATGCAACTGCTGCTGGGACTGCTGCGGAATACTGCGCTCGTACAATATGGGGTCAGTACCGCTGCGCTATAGCAGTTTTTATCTGGCCAGGATCGCGGACGAGACAAAATGCACAGGATGCAAAAAATGTGAAAAGTTCTGTCCGACTGCGGCAATTTCCATTGTTGATAAGAAAACCTTGATTGATGAAAATAAATGCATCGGGTGCGGGCAATGCGTTCATCAGTGTTCCTTTTCGGCTGTCGACCTTATCGAAAACAAACGAACCGCCTTCCTGCCGATGCTTAAAAAATCAGAGGCGAGAATCACCTTGTAGTATAAGTGACCATTACAGGATCCGGAATTTTTTAAATTTTGTTTTTATTTCCCTCATATGGATATTAAAAGTAAAATGTGATCTGTTATCAATATTCTTGACAGTTTTGATCATCTCGGTTATTTTTATGCATAGGCAAAAAATAACGAAGGAGAACACATATGCAGAAAACCTCAATAATAAAATACGCACTCATCGTATTTCTGCTTTTATCCTCGATTGCTTTTGCAGAAACACAGAAAATGAAGGAACATAAAGTAGTCAAGGGAGACACCCTTTGGGATATCACCGAGACTGAATTGGCCGATCCCTTCCGGTGGCCCGAAGTATGGAAAGTAAATCCCTGGATAAAGAATCCTCACTGGATCTATCCCAAACAGATAATCAAGATTCCTCTTTATCTTCTTAAAAAAGAAAAACTCGCTGAGGAAACCGCAAAATCTGCCGCAACATCTCCAGAACCGGCACAAGAGGAACTGGCCGCGCCGGAACCGGTAGTCGAGGTAACTAAAGAAGTTGTCCGGATAGTGAAGCATCCCCTCGTCAATAAGAGTGTTCTCATGGCTGGCGGCTACATCGCCGACACTATTCCCGGAGTCGGACGCATGAGCGATTCCGCTTCGGGAGAGTTCGTTTTTGGTAACGGCGATATGGTCTATGTCGCTCTTGACCATCCCGCCAGGATAGGAGACAAGTTTTATGTGATAAAGGCATCAGACAGGATAAAGCATCCCGTCACGGGCGAAAAGCTCGGTTATGTAATCAGTATCAGCGGAATAGCCGAGATTGTGAAAATTAAAGACGGCGAAACGATGGTAAAAATCACGAAATGCTTTGGAGAGATTAATAAAGGTGAGCACCTTGTTCCCTATTACGATATAGAGACTCCGTTAACCACTGGGAATTTTCGCAGCCCGGATATCAAAGGCACGATTGTCGCCACCGGCAACGATATGAAAATGCAGACAGCGTTAGACATCATTTATATCGATAAGGGATGCAAGGACGGCATCGAGGCAGGAGATATGTTCAGGACTATAATGGTCGATACGCACGCGATACCGAACGGCTTGATACAAGTGATGAACTGCAGGGACCATACGGCGACGGCGATAATCAAATACAGCAGCGCACCTGTTTCAGCCGGAAATATTTTTACAAAGGTGGATAATAATTAGCATCAATCACAAAGGCCGCCGGAGATTTCCGGCGGCCTTTGTTTCAGAAATTCATTCTATAACATCCAATAAATCTTCGCCCTGAATTCATCAACTCCCATTGAATCATTTTTGAGGCATGCGCAATGCCCCGTCCAGTCTGATACAGCAACCGTTGAGCATTATATTGTCGATAATGTGCAATACCATTTTGGCAAATTCTAACGGTTTGCCCAGACGTTTGGGGAAAGGTACGGTTTTGGCCATGTCTTCCTTAACCGCCGGAGGCAGACCGGCCATCATCGGCGTTTCAAAAATTCCCGGAGCGATAGTAACCATTCTTATTCCATAATCGGAAATTTCGCGCGCGATGGGCAGGGTCATTCCCACAATACCCGCTTTGGAAGCGCTGTAAGCCGCCTGCCCTATCTGTCCTTCAAACGCGGCAATCGAAGCGGAATTAATTATCACGCCCTTTTCTCCGTCCTCTCCGGGTGTGTTACTCATCATCTGTTCCACCGCCAGTCGGATAACATTAAACGCCCCCACAAGATTAATCTGCAAAACTTTATTGAATGCCTCCAAAGGCATTGGGCCTTTTCTGCCGATAATTTTTCCCGGATTAACAACTCCCGCGCAGTTAACCAGCACATTTATTTTACCGAAAGCTTCCACCGACTTTTGTACCGCCTGCCGGACATCTGTTTCGCTGGTCACATCCGTTTTTACAAATATCGCGTTTGCGCCGATATTCGCCGCCAGTTTTTCTCCCTTTTCCGAATCAAAATCAACAATCACTGCACGAGCGCCCTTTTTCACCAATTCCAGAATACAGGTCTCGCCGAGACCGGAAGCGCCGCCGGTAACTAACGCCACAACATCCTTAATATCCATATAGTTTTTTATGTCCTTTCCTGAATTATTTGCCAATTTTAATGAGACCCAAGTTTATTCTGTTCTCTTCAGAGCATTGGCACAGGGTTTTATCATTTCCTTTTTCATTCTCTTGATAAATTCACGGCGCACGACCGGAATCTTCGTGAGCAATACCAGAAGGCTGTTGATCATCCGCCATTTATGATTCTTCTGCGGGAAATTATACATCCCGTGTTCTTTGTAATATCGGTGATCGGCCTGAAAAACCGGGCGCAGCCGGCCCCAGATGACATCCCGGAACAACTTGTTTCCCGCGACCTGATAAAATGTCGGCGGCGCAACATAGCCGAGTTTACTCTGCGCAACAGAACGCAAAGCAATACTTTGCAATGCGATATTTATTTCGGCGGAACTTCCCAGATCATCACTGACAAAGCCGGCAATACCAACTTGCTGCACTCCCATGGAAGCTTCAAAGATTTCGCGTAAATTATTAATTTGACCAAACGGTCCGGAAATAACAAATCCTACTTGTTTGCCTTTTAAGAATGGCGTATGTCCATTGAAAAAACTGCGGTCGAAAAAACATTTCCATAAAGAAGAAAGATAGCGGTCATGAATCGCGCCGGCAACAAACAGAATATCCGCCGTTTTAATTTTTGTATTAAAGAAATCTTTAAATCCATCCTTGCCCTCATAAACGCAGACATTATCAAAACCGCATTGTATACAGCCGAGACATCCGCCTTTGATATCAATATCCTTCAATTGTAAGAGTTCAGCGGCGGGAGAAAAAGTCTGCCGCAATCTCTCTACCATCTTCTGAAGATTGGGATTGTCAGCAAGATTATCGGCCACAATCAGAACCTTTTTATCCTCAGTCTCCAACGGCGTAATTTGCCCGGCTTCAAAAACAATTTCCGGCGCGACAATAGGCTTATTGTTTCTTATCGCAGGTGTTTTGTCTTTAATCGCTTTCATAAATAATTCGCCGAAAGCCTTCAGTCTTTGACGTTCTTTCGTCTTGAGCAGATCATTCATTTCCGCCGAATAGGCGCCGAAATAATTCATCTGCAAATCGTCGCAAACAGCATTGATGTAATTGTGGGCGGTATAGTCGAAAAAATTGATGGACGTTGTCAGACAGGCGGCGGCCTTCCCGTGAAAAGCAAAAACAGCGTTTTTTTCAAAGATCAATTCAATGAATCTCTTATACTGAGAACAAACAACCAGAAAATACAGGGGGAAGGCCCAGAGCACCGCATCCGCGGCAGAAACCCCGGCAATAACTTCCCCAAACGCCTTATCATTTTTTTCCAGACTTTTAATCTTCAACGCCACATCGAAAAATTTAAATTCAGCTTCCGGAAATCGCAGCTCTAGAAAATGAACATACTGCATGGTTACACTGACTTCGCCTTTCGGCGAACCATTTAAAACAGCGATTTTCATAATCATCACCCGTTATCTGAAATTTAAAATTTTAAAATTATTACCATAAGAAAAATGTCATGTCCAGAGGACTTAGTGACACTCGCTGATAATGAGATCCAAGCTTTAGAAACAAAATGCACTAAAGCTTGCTGGACGAATTATACCAGGCGCATAGCGCCGTGGTAGAACGAGCATAGCGAAGTTCGAAGCGTAAGTGGAACTATCCCCTGAACGTAGTGAATGGGGATTCAGCTTGGCTCGCTACATAAGCAACAAATCTTCCGTCGTGGCTCAGGCTTATATCAATATCCGTTTTTTGCCTTCCAACGTAAACACATGGCGGCTGAAGTTCGCCGTTTTCTCTTTTTCTCTTGATTACTATTTGATGGAAATTCAGAAAATAGCTTTTGGCTAAACTCTGCGCAAGGCAGCGACGTGAAAAAAGCGACGGATTAGTTTCTTCTGCCGGCAGGGATTCAACCCTCCAGACTGATTTATCCAGCGTCGCAAGACTATTGGCGCCCAGGCAATGGATATAGTCGGGATTGGAATCACGGGTATGAACCCCGAGGCAATCCCGATTGCTATCGGGACTGGACCCTAATTCCGCCTCAATGGGCGGGGTATTATACCCTCCGCTTATCGCGGGATTGTTCGACTTGCAAATTTCAATACACTTCGTTTTTGAAATTTGAGTCTCACAAAAAAGACGGATATAAACTCCGCCTTCTTCCGGAATGACAACTTTCCCTTCTGAATATTCTGATTCATACCTGGTAAAAACTGCCTGCCACCGCCTCGGGATGAAAGCGATGTCAGGAGAAGATTTCTTTATGACTTTATACGCGGTTTCCTTGCACGCCCAGAGCGACCAGAGCGCCGCTTCCGGGTTTTCCGCGTTTCTGACAAATTCAATTTCAGCATCTGTGAGGATTTTTTTTAGAAAGCGCGAATCCCTGCTTTTCCCCGCATTCGCCGGTTCCTTCAAATCCACCACATCGTTCCCGACGTAGGGCAAAATAATTTTCCTCCATTTGCGCGATCCGTTCAATGATCTGCGTGGCGTATTCCCGCTGTACTCTCAGTTCACTCCCTTTTGCGTGTTGGGGCGTGAAAATTTCTATATCCACTGAAAATTTATCGCCCCAGGCGGGAATGACGCTGTAGTTGTTCTGTTTGTCTCCCCGCAGATACATACACATTATTTTGCAGTTCTCCAGACTTTTAACAAAACGCCCCACCCCGTAAGAAAAGCCTTCTTTATCCACCCGCCCGGTACGGGAACGCTTGCCTTCCGGAAAAATCATGATGGTTTCGCCGCTCTTCAGAAGATAGATGCATTTTTCCAGAGATTCTTTCATCTTCTCGCGGGACCCGCCGCGGTTGATGGGAATGCACTTGGACAGATAACACAAAATAGTCAAAATAATATTGTCTTTGTAGTTGTTCCATTCCGGCAGATTCCAGGGCATTTTTTTATAATTGATTATATGCTGACCTAAACTGAAAATAGCGTAAGTTAAAATAAATGAGTCAACCATCGTCAGATGATTGGCGCAGATAATCCACCCTCCTTCATGCTTCGCAAATTCAGCGGCGCAACGGCGGCGGATTTCTTTGATATCCCTTACCCTGTAAAAAAATACTTTGGCCGCAAAAAAATATAAAGGCGCAAGGACTAATATTGAAATTCGCCCGATAAAGTTTTGCAGATGCAAAAATATTTTGGATTTCCTTCTCATTTCTACCCGAGTTTATTTTTGATGATTCTGACGGCATCGCCGATGGTGCGGATTTTATCAGCCTCATCATCATCAACACTGATGCCGTAAACATCTTCGCATTTAATGATCACATCAACCAGACGCGCGGAATTTACTTTCAAATCATTTAAGATGTGCGTATCCATCGTCGCCGTCGCGAGAAGATCCTGATTCTTGGCGTACGGCCTTAAAATATTAATCATCTCTTCAAAAATCTTACTGTCGTCCATAACAAGCGCTCTCCTTATCGAATATTATTTTTCTTCCCACTTCTTGAATATGATGCAACTGTTGACATCGCCGAACCCGAACCCGGCCTTGGCGATTATTTTGAGTTCAGGAAATTCCAGACATTTCTGCGGAATTTTCGCCGCATATTTTTCTATGTCGGGATGCACATCCTCGCTGTTGATTGACGGATGCAGAAACCCTTTATAAATCTGCAAAACGGCGGCCACGCTTTCTATGGCGCCCGCGGCGCCCAGACAATGACCGATCAATGATTTTGTGGATTGAATATAGGGAAAGTTTTCGGGAGTGCGCTCGAGAGCCTCCGCCCAATTCCTTACTTCGTGGGGATCGGCGTACGTCGCCGTCAAATGGCCGTTGATCGCGTCAACCTGGGCCGGATCAATGCCCGCGTCGGCAACCGCGCCGAGGATGCATCTTTTTACTCCTTCGGGATTGGGCGCTGTCATGGAACCGCCCATTCTCTGCCCGCCGCAATTAACATAACCGCCGATTATTTCCGCGTAGATTCTGGCGCCTCTATTCATCGCCGTCTCCAGATCTTCCAGAACAAGCATGCCGCCGCCCGATCCGGGCACAAAGCCGCAAGCCGTAGCGCTTAAGGGGCGGGAACCCGCCGCCGGGTTGTCGTTGAATTTACGGCAAAGCACGCGCATGGCGTCGAAGCCTCCCCATATGTAAGGTGTCGCTCCTTCGGAGCCGCCGGCCACCATGCGCTTGGCAAGCCCTATTCTTATTCTCCACATCGCGTCAATGATCGCTTCGTTACCGGTAGAACAGGCCGCGGAATTCGACGTCACCTGATTGCCGACGCCCAGCAAGCCGGAAATGCGCGCGCTGGTTCCGCTGCTCATCACCTGTTCGACAACACGGCTGCCCAAACGCCGGACACGGCCATCGTTAATGATGGGAATGATCGTGTTGGCAATCGTATCCATGCCGCCGATTCCTGAACCGGAAATGACACCTGTATCCCAATCCACGGTATCATCATCATCGCTGTTGAGGTTAAAACCGGCGTCCTTCCAGGCGTCGACCGCCGAAACCGAGGCATAACCGATATTATCATTGATGGATAAAAGCTTCTCGCGGTCAAAATAACTTTTCCGGATATCATCGAAATTTTCCGGAACACCGGCAATCTGACAGCCGAAATTCAATTCCTGCAGTTGAGGAATAAAACGAATGCCCGAAACGCCTCCCCGAAGCGCCTTTTCATAATCATCCAAACCGTGCGCGTTGGGGGCCGCGACGCCCATTCCCGTAACAACAATTCTCTTTTTCATTTATCCACTCCCACTCCGGATAATTCACCGGAGCAAATTATTTCGCCATTTTCTCTTTCCATGGAAACACTCGCCTTGATAATATTTCTACGAAAATAAATTTTCTTTCCTTTAATAATCACTCTCTCCCCCGGCGACACAATCTTTTTAAACTCTATGCCGTCCGCCAGAGAAAACAGACTCATCGGCATATTCATCTGAGAGGGCCGCGTATTTTTCTGGCGGGACAGAAGATATATCCCGAAAGCGACAACGCCGGTTTGTGCCATCGCTTCGATCAGAATAACGCCCGGTGTAACGGGATTACCGGGAAAATGTCCGCGATAGAAATATTCATCTTCGCGAAAACGGTAAGCCCCGATTATCTGTTCATCATCAAGGCTGATAATTTCATCAATGAAGCGAAAAGGCTCCTGCTGGGGAATAAGCCGCAGCACCTCCTCCTTCACACCGTCATCAGCCTCCATAGATTCCTCCGTTGACATGAATGACACTGCCGGTAATGTAACTTCCTTTCCGGGCCAGAAAGGCGACAACTTCCGCGACTTCTTCGGGCTTGCCGACGCGGCCCAGAATAATTTCATCCATAATTTTATTTTTAATTTCTTCCGGCAGTTCTTTGGTCATCTCTGTGTCAATAAAACCGGGAGCGACGGAATTAACCAGAATATTTCTCCCTCTGAGTTCCTGCGCCAGAGATCTGGTAAAGGCATCCAGCGCCGCTTTTTCCATCGTGTAGGGAATCTGCCCGGCGTTACCCGTATGGCCGACAACACTGGAAATATTGATCACGCGACCGGCGGAGTTCCGAATCATGAATTGACGCAGAATTCTCTTGGTCAGATACCAGATTCCGCGCGTCAGAGCGCGCTGGGCGTCAAACTGTTGCACTTTCATGGAAAGAATATCGGCGTTAATAGAATGGCCGGCATTGTTGACCAGAACATCAGCACGCCCGGCGGCATCTTTCAGCTTGCCGATCATCGCGTCCACCTGTTCCAGATCAGACAGGTCGGCCTGAATCAAAAATCCATCTTTTATTTCTTCAAGTAGCTGCTGAGCCCGTTCAGTGCTTTTATTGTAATGAATGCCGACATGAAAACCTTCCGCGGCCAGAGCGCGGCAGCACGCGGCTCCTATTCCTGTCGCGCCGCCTGTCACCAAAGCAACTTGTTTTTCGATCATCCTTCCCTCTTCATCCGTAACTATTCACTATTCACTCTTCACTTTTTTAATTAAACGATCTCCCGCCCGATAATCATATTCTGAACTTCCCGGACACCTTCATAAATATCAATGATGTGAGCATCACGCGCCAGTTTGGAAATTTCATACTCGGTCGTAAAACCGTAACCGCCGTGTAGATGTAGGCCTTCCGTCGAGCAGAAGACGGCGGCTTCGGCGGCGGTGTTCTTGGCCAGAGAAGCGTAGATTCCCGCATCTTTGGCTTTTTCCTGAATTTTGAAAATCGCCTTGAATAAAGCCATCTCGGCCAGTTCCACTTTTTTCCACATGGTCGTCAGCATTTCCCGGGCGACGGGCAGATCGCAGATTCTGCTGCCGAACTGCTTGCGTTCCCGCGTATATTCCAGCGTAACCGCGAACGCTCTTTTGGCCAGCCCCAGGCCTATCGCGGCAACCATCGGCCGGGCATAATCCAAAACATCAATGGCATATTTAAAGCCCAGGCGCCTGTCTCCGATAACCTGATTCGGATGAATAATAACATCTTCAAAAGTCACGCTGGCCGTATTGGAAAGTCTTTGTCCGAGCTTATCCTCCGGTTTGCCGATGATGATCTTGCCGCCCGCCGGCAAGTTTATTTCTTTTGTGGCATTTCCAATATCCGGGCTATCGGAGGTCACGTGCTCCACGGGAACAATGACGCAGGCGATAAAATTACCCGTCGGTTTGCCCGTCTTGCAAAAAACAGTGAATTGAGAAGCGTAGGAGGCATTGGTAATAAAACACTTGGAGCCGTTTAAAACGTAATTGCCGTCATCACGCTTACTGATAAAAGTGGTCATCATGGAATTGTCCGAACCGGCGTTTGGTTCCGTCAGACAAAAAGATGCCAGAATCGGCTTTTCCGCAAACGGTTTGAGAAATAAATTTTTCTGTTCGTCCGTACCGTGCAGGCCGATGACGACGTTGGCCAGATCGTTGCACATGGCCGAAGTGGAAATGCCCGTGTCGCCGTAGGAAAGCTCTTCAATGATCAGCGCGGAAGTAAACGCGTCAATCTCATAACCCTTGACGGATTCGGGAATGCTTAAGTTTATTAGGCCGGTTTTCCAGGCCTTGTTGATGATGTCCCAGGGGAAGACATGTTCTTTTTCCATTTCCAGAATACGCGGCGTTATTTCATTCTTGACAAATTTGCGCACGGTATCCAGATACGATAACTGACTTTCATTAAGGCTGAAATCCATAAACAAAATCCTTCGCTTCAATTTTTTTGATATAAGCTTATCACGGGTATAAACCACAGGGCAAGCCCTGGACCCTATTTCCACCCCAATGGGCGGGGTATTATATCCATGCTTATGCAGGATAATTCGATCAGCAAGTTTCAGCGCACTGTGTTTCTGAAACTCGGATCTCATTACCCTCCGCTTGTCGCGAGATTGTTCGACTTACAAATTTCAATTCACTTCGCTTTTGAAATTTGAGTCTCACTATAAAACAACTCCTTTAATGAATAATATCTCTTCAAAAAAGGAGCTTTCTGCAGTTGCTGTTTTTACGCGGCAACGCCTTTTTTATGGGAATTTTCCGCTCCCGTCTCTTTCGGCGGCTCAGTTCCGTATTTCTCCTGCAGGAATTTTGTCATCGTCACGGGATATAAAATATATGCCAGCACATCTTCGTCACTGCGGGCAAGATCGCCGATGGCTTTCTTCGCGGCTTCAATCTCCGGCTCCAGATAATCAGCCGGCCTTCCCGAAACAGGTTCCTGTCCGCGCTTGTAGTTTTTCAGTATTTTTTTGGTCAAATCCGCGTCAATCGGCATCGGGGTTTTACCGTATAATCCCAAAACCAGATCTTTGAGCTGATTGGAAACCCGCACGTAACGGCCGAAGAGAACATTGAGCACCGCCTGCGCGCCGATAATCTGCGACACGGGAGTAACCAGAGGAGGAGAACCCATATCTTTACGAGTCTGAACAACTTCCGTATAGATTTCTCCCAATCTGTCCAGCGCGTTCATTTCTTTGAGCTGACCGGTCAAGTTGGAAATCATCCCGCCGGGGATCTGATGAGCCAGAACGCCGTTATCAATGATTGATAATTTATGGGTGGCCAGATGGCTGCTGTATTTCGGAGCGATACTTTCCAGATGTTCGCCCAGCGTAAGCAGTTTGTGTAAATCCATCCCCGTCTCACGCGCTGTTCCGCGCAGCGCCGCGACGATCGGTTCAATAGCGGGCATGGAAGTTCTCAGCGCGAAAGGCGCAAGACACGTGTCCACGACATCAACGCCGGCTTCTATCGCTTTTAAGTAGGTCATCGAAGCCATGCCGCTGGTATAATGGGAATGCAGATGCAATGGTAATTTAATTTCTTTCTTGATGGCGGTAACCAGATCATAGGCATCAAAAGGCGAAAGAATGCCGCCCATGTCTTTAATGCAAATGGCGTCCGCGCCCATCTGCTCCAGTTCTTTCGCTTTGGCGACAAAGTACTCAAGATTGTAAACATCACCGCCCAGGCGAACATCCGTCAATGAATAGCAAACCGCGCCCTGAAACTGCTTGCCGTTGGCCTTGATTCTTTCCGCGCATGATTCCATATTGCGAAAATCGTTTAGCGCGTCAAAACAGCGAAAAACATCAATGCCGATTTCACAGGCTTTATCCACGAAAGCGCGCACAACGTCATCGGCGTAGTGGCGATAACCGACCAGATTCTGTCCGCGGATCAGCATGGCAAAAGGCGTTTTGGTAATGTACTTTTTCAAAATCTTCGGACGCATCCAGGGATCTTCACCCAGAAATCTGTGCATGGTATCGAAGGTCGCGCCGCCCCAGACTTCCATGGCGTGAAAACCGCAACTATCCATCTCCTCGGCAATGGGAATCATATCTTCCGTCCGCATCCTTGTCGCGTAAATCGACTGATGCCCGTCCCGAAAAGTATTATCCTGAATTTTCAGGGGATTGTTTTTTGTATCTGTTTCTTTGTTCAAGATATTTGCTCCTTTGCGACATTACATCGCTTTATGTTTTATTAATTTTTTGCCTTAAAAATTTTTTCTGCCGCGTTAAGTCCCGTAATTGACTGACAGGTAACTCCTATCGTTCTGAAAAAATCGCGCAGGGGTCTTCCCGGCCCGACTTCGTATATTTCTTCGGCTTTCGACGCCAGCGCCTGCATATTCTTCCGCCAATTCACGGTATTACTGATTTGATTAACAAGATTTTTTCTTACTTCCTCGCCATTATCCGCATGAAAACCGCCGGTAAAGTTCGAGGTTACTCTGGCGGCATTCTGCGCGTTTAAATTACCGCCGAATTTCTCCAGCGTATCTGCAAAACGGTTTTCTATTGTTTTCATTAAGCGGCTGTGAAACGGTGCGCTGACATTGAGACGGATAAACCGGAATGTTTTTTCTGCGGGGAAATTTTGCGTTAGCCGCTTTTCCGCCTCGTCAATCGCCGGTAATTCACCGCTGATCACGACCTGATTGGCGGAATTGATGTTGGCGACACCGGCCGCCAGACCCTCCATGATTTTCGTCAGCATTTCCATGTCAATATCTTCGGAAATGACCGCCGCCATACCGCCCGCTCCTACCGGCACGGCTTCCTGCATTAACCTGCCGCGTGTCTGAACTATTTTTATCGTATCAGTCAGAGGCATCACGTTGGCCGCAACCAATGCCGTAAATTCTCCCAGAGAATGACCGCCGAAATAATCAGGCGCAAAACCGTAACGTTCGACCAGCCCTCGCAACATGCAAATTTCCGTCGTTACGATGCAGGGCTGTGTATATTCGGTAAGATTCAGCCTTTCATCCTCGCCGAAACACATGGCCGATACATCCCAGCCCAGAGCATCAGCCGCTTCTTCAAATGTCTGGCGACAAACAGGCATCTGCTCATAGAAATCTTTGCCCATACCGGGCTTTTGCGAACCCTGCCCGGGAAAAACAACAGCCACCTTTTTACTATCCTTCATTCAGGTAAAACGTCCTTATTTTAGTGTCGTGAATGTACCCCAAAACACATATAATAACAATCATAAATTGTTTAAATACAAAGCACAATTCGTGCCATTAGGCAACAATACATAATGGCATGAAAATTATTCGTATTTATTGAGTTTTTTTAAATACAGTCAGAAAATAATACCAGAAAAATACTACCGGTATGTGTAAAGCACTTCACACTGCGAATAAGATTTTACTTCGATCGGAGAATGCCCGATTTATACTGTTTCGAACACCCAAACCAAAAATATTGAGCTTTTAATCAACTTCGAATCTCTACCGCGGGGTTAAAGGAGCATTGCCCTGACTTTGATTCGACGAAGAATTGTCCTCTCCTCGAGCCGGCGCAGGCTCTTTTTTAGGCTCGCAGGTCTTAAGACAACTCTGAAATTCCACTTCACAGGCTCTTTGATCCGCGTTTATATTAAGACAAGCCTGCTTCTTTTCGGCGCAGGCTTTAATGCATTTTTTTTCAGGAGTTTCTACCGCCACAGAAGCGCCGGGAAAAGAAAAAGTTAAAAAAAACAAAGTCATTACAAAACACGCAACAAGAGAAAATATTCTTATTTTTTTCATAATTTTGTCTCCTTCCATTTGCAAATATGTTTCCTAAAGAATCAATTTATCAAATTCGAAATCAATAACTGCTTCGGTTATTATTATAATCGTTTAACAGCATTTAAGCAACCGTCAAATTTGACTATCGTTACTTCATAAAATTATCGCCTGTAGCGAAAATCATTATCTCATATACAGAGCTTGCATGGCCGCGCGGTTTTTCAGGCGGTGCCTGATTTAATGCTCATCTATTTAAAAATACTTATTTTTCGTTTTTACGGGAATACAAGAAAATAGACTTTGCAAATTTCTAGGTCTCATAAAAAAAATTTAAACTAAATGCCATATTAATCCTTTTTCGCTTGACAGTTAAGCATTCAATTACCTATACTCCGCCAACAAAGAATTGCTGCCTAAATTCTTATCAAATAAAAATAACTTTAAGGAGAATAACGATGAAATTGGAAGACGTGAAAAAAATTGCGGTAATCGGTTCAGGAGCCATGGGAAATGGCATCGCCCAGGTATGCGCGATGTCCGGCCTGAAGGCTGTCATGGTGGACATCAAGCAGGAGTTTGTTGACAAAGGCATGGCCACCGTCAACAAGAGCCTGGATTTCCTGGTCAGTAAGGGTAAACTCACCCCCGAGGCAAAGGCCACGGCGATAGGCAACTTGTCCACATCTTTAAGCAACGCCGAGGCGGTCAAGGACGCCCAGGTGATTATCGAGGCAGTTCCGGAAATCATGTCTCTGAAGAAAACGGTGTGTGCCGAACTATCGGCCGCGGCTCCGGCTGACGCTCTGATAGCGTCCAACACCTCCACCATGAGCATTAGCGAAATCGCCACGGCAGGGAAAAACCCGGAGCGGATTCTCGGTATGCATTTCTTCAATCCCGCGCCGGTCATGAAAGGGGTGGAAGTAATTTACGCCAAGCAGACCTCAGACGCCAGCGTGAACCTGCTTTGTGAACTGACCAAGAAGATCGGTAAGGTTCCCATCAAAGTACTCAAGGATTCCCCGGGCTTTATCGTCAACCGCATCGGCGCGCCCAACCAGGCCCTGATCAGCGCAATTTTGGATGACGGCACGATCAAGACGGACGCCATCGACACGATCATGAAGGCGCTCGGCGG
>Ga0182019_10000566_pt1:0-15000 | contig 18266 bp, 10 predicted proteins | sample 812E2MmetaG_FD_120483 | JGI IMG/M metagenome (GOLD analysis project Ga0182019, IMG submission 120483) | Permafrost microbial communities from Stordalen Mire, Sweden - 812E2M metaG | ecosystem: Environmental > Terrestrial > Soil > Wetlands > Permafrost | place: Sweden: Stordalen...
ATTCGAGAGGCAAGCTCTTCTTCCGCCTCTGTCAGCAGGCTGTGCAGGTCGGGCCGGTGCCCGCCGCATCGCTGCCCACCCCCAACCTGTAGTGGGTGGTGGAGTCAAGTGCATACCCCTATTCACCTTTGACCCCGAAAGCCTTTGAACTTGCGAACATTCCAACTTGTGAACGTTCGAACGGTTTCGTGCCCCTCTGCTCCTCCGCGCCTCCGCTCCTCTGCCTCTGGAGTCGGCGGACGGGGTTGCGTGCAACGATGACCTGAGTTCAAATGGCGGTATGGATCGCGACCAACTCGTGGCGTACCTCGACGACCTGCTCGGGGTCGACGAGGTGCAGGACATCGCGCTCAACGGCCTGCAGGTCGCGGGGCGCCCGGAGATCGAACGGATCGCGACCGGCGTCTCGGCCTCGGCGCAGCTCTTCAGCCAGGCGGCTGAGTGGGGGGCCGACGTGGTACTCGTCCACCATGGGCTCCTGTGGCGGGGAGACCTGCAGCGGTTGGTGGGTTCGTTCCGCGAGCGTGTTCGCATATTGCTCGAGAACGAGCTGAACCTGGTCGCGTACCACCTCCCGCTGGACCGTCATCCCGCGCACGGCAACGCGGCGGTGCTGGCGAGAGAGCTCGGGCTCGACGGTCTCGAGGCTTTCGGGGTCTTCGACGATGTGGCGCTCGGCGTTGCCGGGGTGTTCCCAACGCCCATCGCCGACGAAGAGCTGTTCGGAAGGGTGCGGGCCGTTTGCGGCCAGCAGCCGCAGGTGTTCCTCGGCGGCCCCGAGATGGTCGCGTCGGTGGGGATCGTCACCGGCGGTGCACCCACGGGTTTTGATGAGGCCGTGGCAGCAGGCCTCGACGCCTACATCACCGGCGAGGCCCGCGAGTGGGTGATGCACCGCGCCGAAGAGGAAAGGGTCCACTTCATTGCGGCGGGCCACTACGCCACCGAGCGCTTCGGCATCCGTTCGCTGGGCGAGTTCCTCGCAAAGCGCTTCGACCTCGAGGTACGGTTCTTCGACCTCCCAAACCCTGTTTGACTCGGCCGGCTGCAGCCCCCACTTCTCCCGTGCCACCGACGTTTCGAGTCTGCAACAGCAGAGGAGCAGAGGTGCCGAGGAGCGGAGGGGCATGGGAGCAGAAGAGCACAGAGCAGCTCACCCCAAAGGTGTTGCTTTCTCCCCTGCTCCTCCGCCCCTCAGCCTCCGAGGTATCGGCGTCGCCTGGATGACGTTCGTGCCGACGAGTGCGTCGAGGACCCGGGTGAGCCGGACAGCCGAGAGGTGGCTGGCCGCCAGGCACCGGGATTGGTGGTTTTCGCCCGTCACAAGGTGCGGTACCCTTAGCCGCCCGCGCTGCGACCGGCGAGAATCAACGCCCGAGCGCCGCCAACGGGAAAGGAGCTGGCATGGACATTCTGGACAGGTCAGTCGCCCGCGCCCCAAAAACCCCGCTGGACCCCAAGAACCTCCCGTTCGGCCGCAACTTCTCGCCCAACATGCTCCAGGTCGAGTGGGACGAGGGCACGGGCTGGCACGATGCTCGGATCGTGCCGTACGGGCCGCTTTCGCTTGCTCCTTCGGCCATGGTGCTCCACTACGGCCAGGAGATCTTCGAGGGGTTGAAGGCATTCCGCCACCCCGACGGCTCGATCAAGCTCTTTCGTCCGGACCGGAATGTGGCCCGCCTCAACACCTCGGCCCTCCGCATGTCGATGCCGGAGATTCCGGTCGAGTTGCAACTCGACGCGATGAAGAAGCTGATCAAGATCGACAGGGAATGGCTCCCGCCCGTCCCGGGCTCCCTCTACATCCGGCCCGCCATGATCGCCACCGAGGAAGGGCTCGGTGTCCACAGCTCGAAGAGGTTCCTCTACTTCATCATCACGGGCCCGACCGGATCCTACTTTTCGGGCGGCAAGAGTGCCGTTCGCATCATGGTGGCGCGCGACTGGGTGCGCGCCGCACCGGGCGGCACCGGCACCGCCAAGACCGGCGGTAACTACGCCTCTTCCCTGCTGGCAGGCTCGGTGGCGAAGCAGAAGGGGTGCGACCAGGTCCTCTGGCTCGATGCGGTGGAGCGCCGCCACGTCGAGGAGGTCGGCGCCATGAACCTGATGTTCGTCTTCGATGGGGTGGTCACGACGGCGCCCACGTCGGGCACGATCCTCGCCGGCATCACCCGCGAGAGCATCGGCGTCCTCTGCCACGAGCTCGGGCTGCCGTTCGTCGAGCGCGCGATCCACATCGAGGAGGTCTTCCACGGGCTCTCCTCGGGCGATTGCACGGAGATCTTCGGCTGCGGCACCGCAGCCGTCGTCTCTCCGGTGGGCGAACTGCTCGACGGTGACACGCTCTACAAGGTTGGGAGCGGCGACGAGGGACCCGTCGCCAAGAAACTGAACGCGGCGCTCACGGCCATCCAGTTCGGTACCGCGCCCGACACTCATGGCTGGATGGTGCAGGTCTAGTAGCGCCCTGCACCACCTCCGCAATATCGATCTCGACCAGCAGAGGAGCCCGGGAGCCGAGGAGCAGAGGGGCTCACGGCCAGATCGGGAGTTCGAGGGTTCGACAAGAAGAGGTAAGAGGTCAAACGTCAAAGGTCAAAGGGAAAGCCCCTTGCCTCGGGCCGGCAGCCGTCGGAAGGTACTGTTTGTCCGTTTGACCTTTGACTTTTCACCTTTGACCCCGAGCGCCCGGTTGGGAACGTTCGAACCTCTGAGCGTGCGAACCTCCCGACGTTTCCCCTCTGCTCCTCGGCTTCTCTGCCCCTCCGCCCTCTACCTATTTCAGGCGCTCGCGCAGCGCGGCGTAGCCGGCTCGGCTGATCGGGACCTTTGTGCCGTCCTGCAGGACGGCGAGTCGGCTGTCCTTCGCGTAGCACTCGACGCGCGCGATCTTCGCGACGTTCACGATGAACGAGCGGTGGACCCTCACGAAGCGAGTTGGGTCGAGCAAGGCCGCGAGTTCGGTGAGCGTCTGCTGTTTGAGAACCTCGCGGCCCTCGGAGCGCAAGCAAACGTAGTCATCCCGCGCCTCGACGAGATCTAGGGCGTCCACGGGGATCACGTGAACCCGCCCACCCTCTCGGGCCACGAGCCGGGCGGGCCACGTCCCTGGCGGCCGCGCCGCGGCTGCGAGCTTCTCCGGCCCGGCCTCCGGCGGCCGGCCGACGCGCTGCCGGGCCCGATAGAGAGCCTGTCCGAGGCGCTCTTGCGAGAAGGGCTTCAGAAGGTAGTCCACGGCGTGGACCTCGAACGCGCGCACCGCGAACTCGTCATAGGCGGTCACGAAGACGACCGCCACCTCGCACCCCAGTAGCTCCAGAACCTCGAACCCCGAAAGACCAGGCATCTGGACGTCGAGCAGGAGGAGCGCGGGAGCGGCCTCTTCGACAGCGTTGACGGCTTCAAAGCCGTTTGCACATTCGGCGACGATCTCCACGTCGGGAAACACCGACAGGTATTCCCGCAGCAGCGACCGCGCGGGCGCCTCGTCGTCCACGATCACAACGCGCAGCTTCTCGGAGACCGTGTCGCCCGTCATCGACTTTCCGCCCCGATAGAGCTTATCCGACCGGCGGCCGGGACTCCGGCACCGTGAGCTCGACGCGGAAGGCTCCTCCCACCACCCTGGCGTCCAGGCTGGCGTCCGAGCCGTACAGCGCGGCAAGCCGCTTTCGCACATTGTCCAGACCCATTCCGGCACCGCGGGTCGTCGGCCCGGCGCAGACTGGGTTCTCGACCGTCAGACACAGGCGGCCGCCGGAGCACCGTGCTGCGATCCGCACGACGCCCCCCTCCACGAGGTGCGCGATCCCGTGACGAACCGCGTTCTCCACCAACGGCTGCAGAACTAAGGCGGGAACGCCGCACGTGCCGACTCCATCGTCCACCTCCTGGTCCACCGTGAGTCTCGGGCCGAACCTCACGCGCTCGATGCCGAGGTACCTTTCGGCGAGCCGCACCTCCTCGGCCAGCGGAATGGTGACGACACCGCCGAGTCGAAGGCTTTCCCGCAAGAACTCGCCGAGCTCGAAGCACATCGTCCGCGCCGACACCGGGTCGGTGGTAATCAGCGAGCTGATGGCGTTCAGCGAATTGAACAGGAAGTGAGGATCGACTTGGGCGCGCAGAGCGCGCAACTCGGCTTCCCGGGCGAGCACCTCGAGCTCGAGGGCGGTCTTCTCCGCCTGCCGCGCCTCCTCGAACCCGATCAGCAGGTAGTGAAGCGCCGCTGCAAGAACGTACAGGACCACCCCCACGGCCAGCAGCACGCCCACGAGACGGGGAAAACGCTCGCCGGCGACCGCAAACGCTGGGAACTGTTCCAGGAAGACGAGCCAGGTATCGGCGAGGAAGAGCCAGAGCATCGCCGAAAGGCCGGCGGCAGCGAACTGGGTCACGACCACTTTGGCGAACGACGTCCCCCGAAGCGGCGCGCTCCGGCAGGGGTACCACGCGGCTAGGCACATGAAGGCGTACACCACCGCGAGGGGCACCGCGAGGAGGGCAGCATGCAGCCACGTCATGCCGCCGATCTTCAGGAGCCCGGCCAAAAGTCCCGCGAGGGGGACCCACGCTGCCAGGTAGGGGCCGAGACGCCCGCGAAAGGCCAGAATCGGATGCATCGGCTAGTTCTTGATTTCGACCCCGCCCATGATGGCGGCACCGGTCACCACGAGGATCTTGGAGCCGTCGCCGCCCACCTGCGCCGTCTTGTCGTCGAACCCACCCAGAATCGGGGTCCCGTGCAGCGCAACGGTCCAGTCCTGAGGCACCTTGATCTCGATCCCGCCCCACATTGCGAACACGTCGAGGATCGCCTGGCCACTCCGGATCGACGCCTGACGCAGGTCGAGCTCGCAGCCACCCATGATCGCCGTGAGCGAGCCGCCTCGGAAGTCCTGCGACACGCTGCGACGGCGGGACGCCCCGAGCAACGCGAAGCAGTCCACGGTCGCGCTGACGTCGTCCGCAGGGGTCGCTGCAGGCGCCGGCCCGGCCGCCGGCGCTGGAGGCGCGGCAGGTGCCGCGGCTTCATCGAGTCCCATCGGCCGCCCATCCCTCCGCCAACCGCGCGACCCGCCACCCGACCGCTCAACCGCCCGAAACACCATCGAGATACCGAGGAGGACAAGCAAGATCGGCCAGTAGTCCCAAACCCGCTGGTGAATGACGTCGAGGTTGTAGAGCAGGATCCACGCGCCCACAACGATCAGGATCACCCCGAAACCCCGGCCGTGACACCCACGCGGTTGCAGCACTCGCCCAAGACCGACCGCGATCAGCACTACCGGCCAGTACTCCCAGAGCGAGCCGGCGTCAACATACCCGAGCTTGTCGAGGGTGAACAGGATTCCCAGGCCGATGACCAGCACCCCGAGGACCAGCCTCGGGACGTTGTGGCGCCACCTCTCGTCTACCATTTCCGCCTCCTCGACCGGCACCGGCACCGCCCGCGTCGGTCCCGCACAACCATACGCCCAGGTAGGCGCCAGGTTCACGTGGTACCGGTCAACGGCGGCCGCCCGCCGGTCAATGGCGGAAGGCGGGAAAAGGTGAAACGGAAAATGGAAAAGGAAAGGCAGGGAAGTTCCTCGTACGCCCCCGTCCTTCCTTTTTCGTTTTCCCTTTACCGTCTTCCGTTTACCGTTTGCCGCCTTTCCAGTCTCGTCACTAGGTTCCCTCGCGCCAGCTCGCCAGGTAGCGCTCCTGCTCCGGTGTCAGCGTGTCGATGGCGAGGCCCATGGTCGCGAGCTTGAGACGGGCGATCTCGCGGTCGAGCGCTTCCGGGAGGCGGTAGACCTTCGCCGTCAGCTCCTTGCCGTGACGGACGAGGTACTCGGCCGCCAGGGCCTGGTTGGCGAACGACATGTCCATCACGGCGGCGGGGTGGCCTTCGGCGGCCGCGAGGTTGACCAGCCGGCCTTCCGCGAGCACGAACACCGTCTTTCCGTTCCGCAGCCGGTACCCCTGAACCGACGGCCGGACGTCGAACACCTCGCCGGCGAGGGAGCGCAGGCCGGGCAGGTCGATCTCGACGTCGAAGTGACCCGAGTTCGCCAGGATCGCGCCGTCCTTCATGCGGCCGACGTGCTCCGGCGTGATCACGTTGCAGTCGCCCGTGACGGTGACGAAGAGGTCGCCGATCTCCGCAGCTCGGTCCATCGGCATGACCGAGTAGCCGTCCATCGCCGCTTCCAGCGCCCGGACGGGGTCGACCTCGCAGATCACGACCTTGGCGCCATGGCCGTGGACGCGCATCGCCACGCCGCGGCCGCACCAGCCGTACCCCGCGACCACGACCGTCATGCCAGCCAGCAGCACGTTGGTGGCGCGCAGGATGCCGTCCACCGTCGATTGCCCTGTGCCGTATCGGTTGTCGAACAGGTGCTTGGTGTCGGAGTCGTTCACCGCGATGACCGGGAAGCGCAGGACGCCGTCGCGCTCCATCGCCCGCAGCCGGATGACGCCGGTCGTGGTCTCCTCCGTGGACCCGAGCACGCCGGCGATCAGCCGCTTCTGCCCGTCGGGGCCGAGCCCGCCGGCGAGCGCCCGGATCTCCGGGTGAACTCCCTCGAGCTCGCCGCGCGCCACGAAGAGCATCGATGACACGAGGTCGGCGCCGTCGTCCATCGTGATCGTTGGCGAGAACTCGAGGCACGCTCGGATGTGACGGTAGTACCGCGCGTTGTCCTCCCCCTTGACCGAGAAGACGGCGACGCCGTGCTCCGAGACGAGAGCGGCGGCCACGTCGTCCTGGGTCGAGAGCGGGTTGGAGGCGCACACCCTCACCTCGGCGCCGCCCGCAACGAGCGTGCGCACCAGGTTCGCGGTTTCGGTCGTGACGTGCAGGCACGCGGCCAGTCGCTGGCCGGCCAGCGGCCGCTCCTTGGCGAAGCGCTCCCTGATCGATGCCAGAACAGGCATGTGACGATCCGCCCACGCGATCCGCCGGGCGCCCTGGGTGGACAGTCCGAGGTCGAGAACATCGTTCGGTGGCAACGGCATACGATCCTCCTGCGGCGCCCCGAGCACCGCAGGGGGCCGATCCGCGCTGCGCACGAGCGCCGCGCAGCGCGGATCGTACCTTGTGGGCGCGGTTCCCGCCACCCTGCGGGAGAACACGGCGGTCACCGCCGACGTATATCTGAACGTGGACGCTGCATCGACCGTCATCGCCGTGAAGAGGCTCAGAAAGGAATTTCGCCACTGGGGGCGCCGCCTGCTGGCACTCGACGGCATCGACCTCGAGGTGCGCCAGGGAGAGGTCTTTGGCCTCTTGGGCGCCAATGGAGCGGGGAAGACGACCCTCGTGAAGATCCTCCTCGGCCTCGCGCGGCCGACCAGCGGCGACGTGCTGGTGCGCGGATCGAGCCCCCGCCGGCCTTCCGCGCGAAGGCGCATCGGGTACCTCCCGGAGGGGCACCACTATCCCGGCTACTTGACGGGCGATGCCTCGCTGCGCCTGTTCGGCCGCCTGGCGGGGGTCCCAGAGAAGGCACTCGACACCCGTATCCCCGTGCTGCTGGACCGGGTCGGACTCGGCGAACGCGGGCGGGACCGTGTGGGCCGCTACTCGAAGGGGATGACGCAGCGACTGGGGCTCGCCTGCGCCCTTCTCGACGAGCCGGATCTGCTGTTCCTCGACGAGCCCACCGATGGAGTGGACCCGGTCGGTCGGCGGCAGATCCGCGACATTCTCCTCGCGACCCGCAAGCAGGGCGCGACCATCTTCATCAACTCCCACCTGCTATCGGAGGTCGAGCGCACCTGCGATCGCGTCGCGATCCTCCACCAGGGGCGCGTCGTCCGGGAGGGCACGGTCCGCGATCTCACGATGCCGACGCAGCGGTTCCGTCTCCGGCTCGCGGAGGGTCAGGCCGTGCCGGCCGAGCGCCTGGAGGATGACGGCCTCAGGGTCGTGGCCAGCGACGGGAACCTGGAGGTCGAGGTCGCCGATCTGGAGGCGCTGAACCGCCTCGTCGATCGCCTCCGCAGCGACCGGTTACTGATCGCCGAGGTCACCCCGGTCCGCACTGCACTGGAGGATGTCTTCATCGAGGTGGTCGAAGGGGATGAACACGGCCCCGGTTCTTCCGAGAACGGGCCACGGACCGCGGTCCACGGACCGGGAGGCGGCCGGTGAAGACCTGGGCCCTGATCGTGGACACCTGGCGCGAAGCCCTCGCCCGCTGCACCCTGCTCGGGTTCATGGCGGTTTCGTCGCTCTTCCTCCTGATCCTGACGTTCGCCCTCAACCTCGACATCGTGGACGGCGCTCTCGCCGCCGGCACGCTCTTCGGCAAGTCGTTCGACCTTCCAGGGAAAAGCCCGGCGATCGACACCGTGGTCGCGACCGGCCAGTCAGTCTTCGCGGGGATCCTGTACGTGCTCGGCGTCTTCCTGGCCGTGTTCGCGACCGGATCCCAGGTCCCCAACCTCCAGCGCCGGGGTACTGTGGACCTGTACGTGACGCGGCCCATCGGCCGCACGCATCTCCTGCTCGGGCGATTTCTCGGCGCGGCCACCCTGGTCAGCGCCAACCTCCTTTTCCTGTGCGGCGGCGTGTTCGTGATCATCTCGCTCAAGACCCACGTCTGGAACCCCCGATTCCTCGCCGCCAGCGGCCTGATCCTGGCGGTGTTCCTGTCGTACCTCGGCTTCATGTACCTGGTCGGCGTGCTGACGTCCTCCACGTCGCTCTCGATCATGCTGCCGTACGCTCTATACCTTTTCTCCGTGCCGCTGGCCGCCCACAAACGTCTCGCCGCCGCCATGGACTCGCGGCTGGCGGCAAACGTCCTCCACGCCCTGTATTGGGTGTTCCCAAAGACCGCCGAGATCGGCCGCGACCTCACGGGCTACGTGCTCGGCAAAACAACCCTGGCAATCGTTCCGTTCGCCACTACCCTGGCCTTCGGCGTCATTTGTCTCGCCGGAGCGGTGGTGGCGTTCAACCGCAAGAACTTCTAGGAGGCACCCATGAAAAGGCTCGTTCTAGTTTCCGTTCTCCTGACGCTGGCCGCCTCAATCGCGATGGCGGCGCCGCCGACCACCGCGGATCTGCTGCGGTTGGTTCCCGAGGGGGCGCAGGCCATCGTGGCGATCGACAGCGCGGCTCTTCGGACACACCCGGCGGTTCAAACCTGGCTGGCACGGCAGCGCGCTTGGGCTGCGACCGACGAGAAGCTGAAGCGTTTCCTCGACGACGCCGGCCTCGACCCCGTCCGCGACGTGGATCTGCTGGTCCTCGCCGCGCTCGGAAGCGACCGAGAGACAACGGGCGTCGCGCTCCTGGTCGGCCGCTACGACCCCACTGCGCTCGGTGCCGCTCTAACCGCTCGGGGCGCGTCGTCGTTCGCGCTCGCTGGTGTCCCGGCGTTCCGGCTTCCCGACTCCGGACACCACGGCAGCCAGGCTGTCCTCGCACAACGCTCCCCCGAGCTGGTGATCGTTGGCGATGAGGCCGCCGTGACCGCGGCGTTCGCTGCGCCGCACGCGGTCAGCCCGCTCATCGCAGGCGACATCGCGGCCGGCAACCTCGATCTTCATGCACCGTTCTGGATGGTCGCGGCGGTGCCTGCCGGCGCGCGCCGACAGGCCGGCGATTCGGCCGACCAGGTGCACGGCGAGGGCAGCGACTCGGTTCGCGGAATGCTTCTGGCCTCCGGTACGGTCCAGAAGGTGATCGCGCAGGCATATCTGGGCGACTCGCTCCGGTTTGTGGTGGCAGCCGTCGCGGATACTGCGGAGAACGCCGGATTGCTTCGCGATGCCGCCAAGGGAGCCCTGGCCGCGATGAGGCTGCACCTACAAGAGTCGGCCCCCGACCTGGTCGAGGTCCTGCGCAACATCGACCTGCGCGCCGACGGCACGGTGGTCTCGGGAAAGGGCTCGATCCCGCTCGCGCTCCTGGAGAAACTCGCCGCCCATCACAAGGCCGGCCACGAAGGCGAGAAGCTGTAGGACCGCTGGCTGCACACCTCGAAGTCGGGGCCTTGACGGTCCGCCTGCCGGTGGAGCCCCGGACCGATAGCCGAACCCCTCCGGGCGGGGTATGATCTCAATCAGTGGAGCCTGTCTCCCCCCTCTCGGTGCTCGTACTCGAGGACGACCTTCGGCTCAGGCGGACCGTCGTCAACGCGTTGCGCGCACGTGGTCACGCGATCACGATCTGCGAGGATGCCGAAACCGCCTGGGAGGCGTACCAGCAGGCGCACCACCCGCTTCTCCTCATCGGGGTGCGTGCTGACCACGCCGAGAACGAGGCGCTGCTCCGGCGCATACGGTCGCTCCCGACGGGCAACCCACCGGTCGTTCTCGTGATCCCCGGCGAGCAGCCTGCATATCGACTGATGCCGCTCCTTGAGGTTGCGGACGATGTCATCGTGAAACCGGTCAAGGCGCACGCCGTCGAGCTGAGGCTCGCGGCCGCCGAACGGCTCATCAAAGAGCGCGCCGACCGGGTCGCGCTTGAGTCCGACCGTGAGAGCCTGAAGCGAATGCTCGAGGACCTGCGGGCGCAGACGCATCCGGCTCCCCATTCCGAGGTCACAGCATCCCCGGAGGTGGCACCGCCGGGCGCGGAACACGTCGGCTTTGGCGACCGTGTCCGGCGCATCTTCAAGGCGCTCGGAGGTTCGCGCAGACCGGAGGCCGCGCCAGCGACCCCGCCACCTGCCGCCGAGGAGCTCCCCGCACCGGCTTCCCGGGAACCAGCGCCGGCCGCGTCGTCGTCGATACCCGCGGACGCAGCCGCGCTTGCGGTCGAGCAGCCCGTCCCGCCGCCGCCCGCTCTCGCCTCCAGCCCAAACGGCGCACGGCTCGCCACGCTCGAGTGGGACATCAAGAGAGGCGAGATCCGCTTCTCTCGCGAGTGGACAGAGTTGTTCGGCTACCGTCCCAGAGAGGTTGGACTCTCGCCAGACGAGTGGTTCCGGCGAGTCCACCCTCAGGATCTCGACCAGCTCAAGGCTGCGATCGCTGCCCATCTCGAGGGCCGGGCGCCGGTAATCGAGAACCGGCACAGGATCGCGCGCAGCGACGGGACCTACGATCCCACAGTGTTCCGCGGAGTAGCGACTCGCGACGAGGCCGGCGTTCCGGTACGCGTGGCCGGCGCACACGCCGACGCCACAGGGACACGGGGGTTCGACTCCCTCACCGGCCTGCCGAACCGGAACAACCTCATAGAGCGGTTGGGAAAGGCGCTGGTGCGCAGCCGCGGAGGGGAAGACGGTCTGGCGGCCGTGCTCTTCCTCGATCTGGATCGGTTCAAGAACATCAACTACAGCTTAGGCCACACCGTGGGCGACCAGATGCTGAAGGCCGTCGCCGACCGCCTACGGGCGTGCCTTCCGAATGGCGACACGCCGGATGCAATCCGAACGACGATCTCCCACGTGGGCGGCGACGAGTTCGCGATCCTGCTCGAGGGGGTCAGCGACGTCAACGACGCAGTGCGCGTCGCCAAACGCATCCAGGATGCACTGCAGGGACCGTTCGACGTGGAAGGCCACGAGGTCTTCACCAGTACCAGCATCGGGATTGCGGTCAGCACACCCGAGTATCAGCGCGCCGAGGACCTGCTGCGCGACGCCGACACGGCCATGTTCCGCGCCAAGGCTCTGGGCAAGGCGAGCTATGTAGTCTTCGACACCGGCATGCACGCCCGAGCCGTCTCCCTTCTGAAGCTCGAGACCGAGCTGCGCCGTGCAGTCCAGCGCGAAGAGTTCCGCGTCTATTACCAGCCGATCGTCGAGCTGGACAGCGGCCGCATCGTCGGTTTCGAAGCCCTCGTGCGCTGGCAGCACCCCGACGGCGAGCTCCTGCTTCCGAAGGAGTTCCTGGCCGTCGCCGAGGAGACCGGCCTCATCATCGGCATCGATCGCCAGGTCGCGCGTGACGCGTGCAAGCAGCTTCGAACCTGGACCGCACAGTTCCGGCGGAGCACACCTCTCACGGTGAGCATCAACGTGTCCGGAGTCCAGTTCCTGCGGCCCGACATGATCGTCGAGATCGACCGCACGCTCCGGAACTACGGCGTGTATGGCCGCTCGCTCAAGCTCGAGATTACCGAGAGCGTGATTATGGAGCACGCACGCTACGCCGCCGATATGCTCCAGCAGCTCAAGTCACTCGATATCAAGCTCTCAATCGACGACTTTGGCACGGGTTATTCGTCCCTTTCGTACCTGCGGAGGTTCGAGATCGACACCCTCAAGGTGGATAGCTCGTTCGTCGCCCGAATGGATACCGACGAGGAGTCGTGGGAGATCATCCGCACGATTGTCACCCTCGGGAACAACCTCGGCAAGGACGTTGTGGCCGAGGGGATCGAGCGCGGGCGGCAGCGCGAGCTGCTACTAGCCCTCCGGTGCCGGTACGGGCAGGGTTTCTTCTTCTCTCGACCCGTGGATGCCGAGGCCGCCACGGCGCTCCTCGCGGCCGACGCCCGCGGCGAGACGCTGCTCAAGTCCTCGACGTGAGTCCGCTCCACAACTCAGCGCGATTCCAGACGCCGCTGATCTCCGACTTCGCTTGAACAAACGAAAGCCCCACGGTTGCCCGTGGGGCTCTCAAGATTACTTCCCGGCGGCGACCTACTCTCCCAGGCAGTTACCCACCAAGTACCATCGGCCCAGAGAGGCTTAACTTCCGTGTTCGGAATGGGAACGGGTGTTTCCCTCTCGGTATGGCCACCGGAAAAACTCACCAACTTTCACAACTCAATCGGTTTCCAAAACCTATACGCAAGAAGAAAGGGTATGTATGGTCAAGCCGCACGGCCGATTAGTACGGGTCAGCTACACGCATCGCTGCGCTTCCACCTCCCGCCTATCAAACTGGTCGTCTACCAGAGGCCTTTAGGGGCTTACGCCCGGGACACCTTATCTTGGAGTTGGCTTCCCGCTTAGATGCATTCAGCGGTTATCCTATCCGGACACAGCTACCCAGCGCTGCCGCTGGCGCGACAACTGGTACACTGGAGGTCCGTACGTCCTGGTCCTCTCGTACTAAGGACATCTCTCCTCAAGTGTCCTCCGCCCACACCAGATAGGGACCGAACTGTCTCGCGACGTTCTAAACCCAGCTCACGTACCGCTTTAATCGGCGAACAGCCGAACCCTTGGGACCTGCTTCAGCCCCAGGATGCGATGAGCCGACATCGAGGTGCCAAACCCCGCCGTCGATGTGAACTCTTGGGCAGGATCAGCCTGTTATCCCCGGCGTACCTTTTATCCGTTGAGCGACGGCCCTTCCATACGGGACCGCCGGATCACTAAGCCCGACTTTCGTCCCTGCTCGACTTGTTGGTCTCGCAGTCAAGCTCCCTTGTGCCTTTGCACTCTACGGCTGGTTTCCAATCAGCCTGAGGGAACCTTTGGGCGCCTCAGTTACAGTTTGTGAGGCGACCGCCCCAGTCAAACTACCCACCTGCCATTGTCCCCGGGCCGGCTTCACGGCCCTAGGTTAGAACCTCGGAGCAGTAAGGGTGGTATCTCACCGACGGCTCCACCGAAGCTGACGCCCCGGCTTCACAGCCTCCCACCTATCCTGCACATACAACACCAAGGTCCAGTGACAAGTTGTAGTAAAGGTGCACAGGGTCTTTCCGTCTTGGTGCGGGTAACCGGCATCTTCACCGGTACTTCAAATTCGCTGAGCCCCCCGCGGAGACAGCGCCCAGATCGTTTCGCCTTTCGTGCAGGTCGGAACTTACCCGACAAGGAATTTCGCTACCTTAGGACCGTTATAGTTACGGCCGCCGTTTACCGGGGCTTCAGTTCAGAGCTTCGTACCGCCGAAGCGGCACTAACCCCTCCCCTTAACCTTCCGGCACCGGGCAGGCTTCACACCCTATACGTCCGCTTGTGACGTTTGCAGAGTGCTGTGTTTTTAGTAAACAGTCGCCTGGGCCTTTTCACTGCGACTCTCCGCCGCTTCGACCGCGAGGGTCTACACGGCAAAGAGCACACCTTCTCCCGAAGTTACGGTGTAATTTTGCCGAGTTCCTTCACGGGGGATCACTCAAGCGCCTCGGGATTCTCTCCCTGCCTACGTGTGTCCGTTTCCGGTACGGTCACCCTACCCTCTCCTTAGAGGTTTTTCTCGGCAGCGTGGAATCGGTCGCTTTGCTCCCTTGCGGGATCGTCATCGCGTCTCGGCGTTAGCGGGGCGACGGATTTGCCTATCACCCCCGCCTACACGCTTAAAACTGGACATCCAATGCCAGTCCGACCTATCCTTCTGCGTCACCCCATCGTAATAACGAGGACAGAGTGGTGCAGGAATGTTAACCTGCTTCCCATTGGCTACGCCGTTCGGCCTCACCTTAGGGACCGACTGACCCTGAGCGGATTGACCTTGCTCAGGAAACCTTAGGCTTCCGGCGAGCAGAGTTCTCGTCTGCTTTATCGCTACTTATGCCGGCAGAGTCACTTCCATGCAGTCCACCAGTCCTTACGGTCTGACTTCATCCCACATGGAACGCTCCCCTACCACCTCCAGGACCCTCAGGTCCTGAAGATCCGCAGCTTCGGTGAACGGCTTGAGCCCCGTTGAATTTTCGGCACAGGATCGCTAGACCAGTGAGCTATTACGCTTTCTTTAAAGGATGGCTGCTTCTAAGCCAACCTCCTGGCTGTCCCAGCAACCCCACATCCTTTACCACTTAGCCGTTACTTGGGGACCTTAGCTGGCGGTCTGGGTTCTTTCCCTTTTGACGACGAAGCTTATCCCCCGCCGTCTGACTCCCGCGCTTGACGTTGGCGGCATTCGGAGTTTGGTTGGGGTCGGTAACCGGGTAAGGTCCCTAACCCATCCAGTGCTCTACCACCGCCACGAACCACGCGAGGCTAGCCCTAAAGCTATTTCGGGGAGAACGAGCTATCACGGAATTTGATTGGCCTTTCACCCCTACCCTCAGCTCATCCAAGTTGTTTTCAACCAACACTAGTTCGGACCTCCACGTGGTGTTACCCACGCTTCATCCTG
>Ga0182019_10000567_pt1 | contig 18261 bp, 16 predicted proteins | sample 812E2MmetaG_FD_120483 | JGI IMG/M metagenome (GOLD analysis project Ga0182019, IMG submission 120483) | Permafrost microbial communities from Stordalen Mire, Sweden - 812E2M metaG | ecosystem: Environmental > Terrestrial > Soil > Wetlands > Permafrost | place: Sweden: Stordalen | collected...
CGGTGGCGGGAGAACGGCCAAACGGAAGGGAGAGCGAGGCGACCGTGAGTCTCGGTGGGGGATGGCCCCAGGAATCTGGGCAACTGGAGCTGCCGTTTGGGCGACCGGGTGAAGCCTGGGGCGCAGGACGGCGAGAGGAACCCTTGACGGCGGCGAACGGAGACGCGCGCTCGGGCACGTGGCACACGTGACCTCAACCTTCCGAACCGCCGGACGCGGACCCGCATGTCCGGTAGTGTGGGAGGGAGCGGCGACGATCCGCCGCCGCTCCCTATCCCGATCCCGAACCGGAAGACCTGGCAAAGGCTGGCCAGCGGTCGGCCGCTACGAGCGGCGGGCGATCTCCGGGATGAGGCGGGCCCGGATGTCGTCGCGAACGGCGCGGTAGGCGGCGAGCCGCTCCTCCTCGCCGCGCAGCTCCATGATGGGGTCCGGGAAGCCCATGTGGATCTGCTCGGCCGCCGCGGGAAACACCGGGCAGGCCTCCCGCGCCGAGTCGCACACGGTGACGACGAGGTCCCAGGGCTGGCCGGCCAGGGTACTGACGTGTTTCGCCGTGGCCGCCGAGATGTCGACCCCGGCCTCCGCCATCACGCGCACCGCGAGCGGGTGGACGATGCTGGCCGGGAAGGTCCCCGCACTCGCGACCTCCCAGGTCCGGTCCAGGTCGTGGCGCACCCACCCTTCGGCCATCTGCGAGCGGCACGAGTTGCCCGTGCAGAGGATCAGGACGCGCTTCCGTGTCGTCGTCTCGGTCATCGTCCACCTCCGGCGGCATTGGAACCCGCCACCCTTGACAACCGGCCCGAATAGTACCATATTTCGCGTGGTGACGAAATGATGTTTTCGCCCCTCAGCTCCGCGGTCAACACCTACAAGGCGCTCGCGCACCCGGCGCGCATGCGCATCCTGGCCATGCTGCGCGGCGGGGAGCTGTGCGTCTGCCAGCTCATCGCGGTCGTCCGCCTGGCCCCTTCGACGATCTCGGCGCATCTGGTGGAGCTCAAGCGCGCCGGCCTCGTGGAGGATCGCAAGGAAGGAAAGTGGGTGCACGTGCGCCTGGCCGATGGAGTCGACGCGCAGGAGGTGCTGGAGAGCGTCTTCCTGACGCTGGCCGACGACCCGCAGGTGAAGGCCGACCTTGCAGTCCTCAAAATGCTCCGCCGCGTGGAGCTCGCGGTCCTGACACGCGCCGGCATGAGCCTCGAACGGGTCGGCATCACCGGGTGCTGCCCGCCGGCGCCGGCCAAGCGGGGTCGCGCGTGACCGGGCACGTGACCCGCCGGCTGTCTTTCCTCGACCGGTACCTCACCGTGTGGATCTTCGCGGCGATGGGGTTCGGCGTTGCGCTTGGTTACTTCATCCCAGGCGTCGTCGGGTTCTGGAGCCGGTTCCAGGCCGGCACGACGAACGTCCCGATCGCGGTCGGCCTCATCCTCATGATGTACCCGCCACTCGCCAAGGTCCGCTACGAGGAGATGGGCGACGTCTTCCGCAACTTCAGGATTCTCGGCTTGTCGCTGCTCCAGAACTGGGTGATCGGCCCGATCCTCATGTTCATCCTGGCGATCGTCTTCCTGCGCGGCTACCCGGAGTACATGGTCGGCCTGATCATGATCGGCCTCGCGCGCTGCATCGCGATGGTCATCGTCTGGAACGAGCTGGCGAAGGGCGATAGCGAGTACGCGGCCGGCCTGGTGGCGTTCAACAGCGTCTTCCAGGTGCTGTTCTACTCGGTTTATGCGTGGGTTTTCATCACCAAGCTCCCGCCCCTGTTCGGCCTCTCCGGAGCGATCGTCGCCGTGACCATCGGCCAGATCGCGAAGAGCGTGTTCATCTACCTCGGTATCCCGTTCCTCGCCGGCATGATGACGCGCCTGGTGCTCGTCAAGGCGAAGGGCAAGGAGTGGTACCACCGGGTCTTCATTCCGAGGATCTCGCCGATCACGCTGATCGCACTCCTGTTCACGATCGTGGTGATGTTCTCGTTGAAGGGCCAGCTGATCGTCCGAATCCCGCTCGACGCGGTGCGCATCGCAATTCCGCTGCTGATCTACTTCGTCGTGATGTTCCTCGTGAGCTTCTGGATGGGGCGCTTGGCCGGCGCCGACTACGGCAAGACCGCCACCTTGGCATTTACGGCGGCGTCGAACAACTTCGAGCTGGCCATCGCGGTGGCGGTGGCGGTGTTCGGGATCGACTCAGGCGCGGCGTTCGCCGCGGTCATCGGGCCGCTGGTCGAGGTGCCGGTCATGATCGGTCTCGTGAACGTGGCGCTGTTCTTCCGGCGACGCCTGTTCGTCGAGAGGGCGGCGCCGCCGGTCGCAACGCATTGACGATGCTGCCCGTGGCGGCCCCGCCGCGCGGGGCGCGCCGTACGAACTGGGAAGGGAGGCTGCAATGAGCGAGCGTGACGTGGACGTGAAGGCGGCGGTGAGGGAGCACTACGCGAGCGTGGTCCGGGAGAGTGGCGCGGGGTGCGGGTGCGGACCTGCGGCGATCAGCTGCTGTGGGCCGATAACGGCGCCGGCAAAGCAGAGCAGGGAGCTCGGGTACACCGAGCAGGAGCTGGCCGCGGTGCCGGATGGCTCGAACCTCGGCCTGGGCTGCGGGAACCCGCTCGCGTTCGCGGCGCTCGAACCCGGCGACGTCGTCGTGGACCTCGGCTCGGGGGCCGGGTTCGACTGTTTCCTGGCGGCCAGAAAGGTCGGGGAGACCGGTCGCGTGATCGGCGTCGACATGACGCACGAGATGCTCGACCGCGCGCGCCGCAACGCGGCCGATGATGGCTTCACCAACGTCGAGTTCCGACTAGGCGAGATCGAGAACCTCCCAGTCGCCGACCGCACGGCCGACATGGTGATCTCGAACTGCGTCATCAACCTCTCGACCGACAAGCCGCGCGTGTTCGGCGAGGCGCTGCGGGTGCTCAAGCCCGGCGGCCGCCTCATGGTGTCCGACCTGGTGCTCGCGAAGCCGCTGCCCGAGAGCGTGCGGCGCTCCGTCGAAGCGTACGTCGGCTGCATCGCCGGCGCGATGCTCAAGGACGACTACCTCGCCGCCATCCGGGGTGCCGGCTTCGAGGGCGTCGAGATCCTGGCCGAGTCCGTCTACCCGATCGGATCCAGCAACCCTGATGCGAGCGAGCTGGCGGTCCTCGGGGCCGAGGGGATCTCGCCGGAGGACCTCCGCGTAACAGCCGAATCGGTGGTGTCGGTCAAGGTCACGGCTCACCGATCCTCTGCGTGATAGGCTACTTCCCAACGATGGGGACGTTTCAATGGCGTTCGTGAAGCCTCGGCGGGGAAGCGCGGCGATCCCCGAGATCGCCGGGAGCATGCCGCACACCCCGCTTGAGGACCTCGACCGGGCGGTGGAGGAGCTGGCGGCGCACAAGGACGAGTGGGCGCGGATGCCAGTCGGCGACCGCCTGGCCGTGCTCGGGCGCATTCACGACGACTTCGCGGGGGTGGTCGACCGCTGGGTCGCCGTCTCGATGCAGGCCAAGGGGATCACGTCGGGCACCCCGACCGAGGCGGAGGAGTGGCTCGCCGGGCCGCTCCTCCTCCTGCGTAACCTGCGGCTCCTCGGCCGCTCTCTCTCGGAGATCGGCCGCCACGGACACCCGAGGATCCGCGGCCGCGTCGCCACGCACCCGAACGGCCAAGTGGACGCCCGAGTCTTCCCCGCCGATCTCTACGACCGCATCTTCTTCCGGGGGTTCACGGGCGACGTCTGGATGGAGCCCGGCGTCGGCGCCGCCGACCTGGCCAAGACGCAGGCGCTGGCGTACAAGCCAGCCGTCACGAGCGGCAAGGTGTCACTCGTGCTCGGCGCCGGCAACGTGTCCTCGATCGGGCCGATGGACGCGCTCTACAAGCTGTTCGTCGAGAAGCAGGTTGTCGTCCTCAAGATGAACCCCGTCAACGCCTATCTCGGCCCGCTGATCGAGGAGGGGTTCCGCGCGCTGGTCTCGCGGGGGTTCCTCCGCGTCGCCTACGGGGGCGCGGCCGAGGGCGCCTATCTGTGCGGGCACCCCGACGTGGACGAGATCCACGTCACCGGCTCGGACCGCACGCATGACGCGATCGTTTTCGGGACGGGAGATGAGGGGGCGAGGCGCAAGGCGGAGCGGCGCCCGGTCCTCACCAAGCGGGTCACGAGCGAGCTCGGCAACGTGAGCCCCGTGATCGTCGTGCCGGGGCCATGGACTCCGCGGGACTTCCGCTTCCACGCCGCCAACATCGTCGGCCAGCTCGTCAACAACGCCGGGTTCAACTGCAACGCCGTCCGCGTGGTCGTCCAGCACGCCGGCTGGGACGGGCGCGAGAAGCTGCTCGCGGCGATGCGGGCGCTGCTCGCCGCGATCCCGCCGCGCCAGGCCTACTACCCGGGCGCGGCCGAGCGCTGGCAGGAGTACGTCGCCACACATCCGGAGGCCGAACGCTTCGGCACGCCCCGCGACGGCGAGCTGCCCTGGGTGCTCGCCGCGGGGCTCGACCCCGCCGCGGCGGACGACATCTGCTTCACGCAGGAGGCGTTCTGCGGGGTCGCCTCGGAGACCGCGCTCGGGGCCGCCGATGCTCCCGAATTCCTCGACAGGGCCGTGGCGTTTGCCAACGACATCCTGTGGGGCACCCTCAACGTCGGGCTGATCGTCCACCCCCACTCGCTCCGGGATCGCAGGGTCGCCGCCGCGGTCGACCGGGCGATCGAGAACCTGCGCTTCGGCACGGTGTCGGTCAACCACTGGGCGGCCGCCGGCTACGCGGCGGTCACCACACCATGGGGTGCGTTCAGCGGGGGAGACATCTGCGACGTGAAGTCGGGGATCGGCGAGGTGCACAACACGCTGATGTTCTCGCGCGTGCAGAAGAACGTGGTCTGGGGCCCTTTCCGCGTCTGGCCCGTGCCGCCCTGGTTTCCCACCTGCCGCACGGCCCACGTCGTCGCCCGGCGGCTGACGAAGTTCGAGGCGAGGCCTTCGGTGCTGAAGCTCACGCGCATCCTCGCCGCCGCAGTCCGGGGTTAGTGGCGGCCTCCAGTGGCGCCTCTGATCCCAGAGATGCGGTTGTGCTGTGGGCGGAGGAGCGGTGGAGCAAAGGACCGGTCGCAGGTTCACACGTGGGAGAATTCAGGGGCCGAAGTTAGAAATCCAGAGTGAAGAGTCAGGACCAGGCGGTCAAGAGCGGAGGGTGGAGAGTCGGGAGACCATGGGCCGACACAGTATCGCCGAAACGGAAACGTCACACTGGAATTTCTGCCGTTAACTCTCGACCTCGATTCACCTCTACAGCATCCGGTGCCCCGACTCGGGCCTCGGCCAAAGTAGCCCCACCGAGTACCGCGCCCAACATCTCAGCCTGGCGGTTTGACGGCAAGGAGTCACTGCACTGTTTCCCCGTTCCGTAGCTGGCTCGCAGGCTGACTTTCCACAGCCGCAAGGCGTTGCTGATGCTCACGTCGCGCGTCACAGGCTGACGGCATCCAAGACGCCGCTCCGCAGGGCGAACCACGTGAATTGCAGAAACTCGTTCTTCGGATCTCTCGTGTAGCTGACCTTCCCCTCCTTCATCGAACCCGATGCGTCCGGGGCGTTGGAGTTCCGGATCTTGAAGGCGTTCGTCATGAACGAATCGAAGCGATTGCCCAGTCCCTTTTCGGTACCGGTCTGTTTGTCGAGAAAAGCGATCTTCAAGTCCTTGTAGATCGCGCGCACACGGCCGCGAGCCTGGCCGGCGGTCACGTCGATTTCGAACGACAGCTCCTTCGCGCTACCGGACGTGATCCGGATGTGTTCCGCATTTTCGAGGAACGCGTCAAGACGAGTCAGGTCCATTGGGCCGAGCGAACCGGAATAGCGGAGCGAGAGATCCGGCGAAGCGACCGGGATCGTCATCAGCACCTTAAGCGCTCCTGCGTTCAGGAGCTCGCCCTGTGCCCGGAGCGCGATGACCGCTGACGCTTCGCCACGGTTGGTGATACCGTCGACGGTCACATTCATCGCCCCTACCGTCAGCACGCCCGGATCAGCTCCGGCGACCGCCCGCTCGGCGTATCTCAGGTGGCCGCTGGTGATACCGAGGCTCTCGACCTGCAGCGGTTGCCGGATCAGAGCCAGCGCCTCGTGCACCATGAGCGGAGGCTTCACGAACGGCTCGACCGGCTTGTAACGACTGACAAGCACGTCAAGGGACGGGCGGGAGAGATGAACCGACCGGGCCCGGTACGACTTTCCCTGGAGCAGGTCGCCGTACGCCAGGCCCAACACCCTGCACTCCGGGACGACCACACGAAACCGCGTCATTCGAAAGGCGCTCGCTGCGAAGAACTCTTCGTCTCCGACCAACGGCCGAAGCTCGGTCCCTTCGGCAATCAGCTCCGAACCCGGCACCGACGCCCGTAGCCGCGCGCAGCGGACTCCGTAGCGTGAGCGGGGAAATTCCACATCGAGATTCGCCGCATCGAGACTGGCCTTGGCGAGGATATCGGCCAGAGAGGCCGTTCCCCAAAGAAGCCGCACCCAACGAACGCCCGTCAGCGAAAGCCGGCCGGCCCTAAGCGTCGATGTCGTGGCACTCAGTGTGACGGATTGAGCAATCAGGCGATTGGCGCTAGCCGTGTAGTCCAGTTCGCCGATCCGAAGCGCGCACCCAGGAAGCGCTTTGGCAAACGCCCGCTCCATCTTCTTCTTGCCATAGCCGTTGAGGATCGCACCACCGAACATTAGGATGAGCAACGCGACAGCGATGACGACCGCACCAAGGCAAAGGCCCACGTAGGCCAACAGCCTCGCCAGCGACAGGCTCCGGCTGTTCTTCATCGCTCGTCCGTGAACGACGTTCTTGAGGTACGTGTCGCCCACGGCGGCCGGCCCGCCGTGCCCAGGGCCGGAAGTGCAAGCGGACATTTCCCAGCTGAACCTCGCCGCACCACCATCATGGACGATCGCACCACATCGACCACCAAGCTAGCACCTTTGGGAGGACTTTCAACCCCTCTTTCCGCATCCGGCTTTGCGATCTGCCAGGACCGTCCGGTTCGGTGCATGACTCTATGGCGACCTTGCATCTCCGACTCTCAACTCTGCACTCTCCACTCTCAACTGCTTTTCTGGGGCCTTCAGACCTTCGGACGGGTTGGTCTTGTCTCCTCCGCACTTCTGCTCCTCTGCGCCTCTGCTGACACAAAGAAGCGAGATGTCGGGACGAAGCTGCCTGCTACGTGCCCACCCGGGCGGAGCGCGCCTGCGGTGGAAGCGAACGGAGCCCGGTAGCTGGGTCCTTGGGCCGGATCGCGCTCATCGCGTGCTCGGCGATCGCGGCAATTGTCAGACTCGGGTTGACGCCGAGGTTAGCGGGAACCGCCGCGCCGTCCACGACCCACAGGCCCTCGTGGCCGAACACGCGGTTGTGCTCATCCACCACACCGTCCTCGGGGCTGGAGCCCATGCATGCGCCGCCGAGGATGTGCGCGGTGATCGGGACGTTGAGCAGCACCTCGTTGACGGCGCTGGCCGGGAAGCCGCCGATGTCCTTGGCGATCGCTCGCGCGGCCTCGTTGGCGACCGGAATGTAGCTCGGGATCGGCGGCTGGCCGGGGTCGCGCCGGCTGCCGAGCTTGCGGGTGAACGGCCACCACCAGTGCCGCTTCCGCACCAAACGGATCGAGTTTTCCACCGTCTGCATCACCAGCAGGATCACGGTGCGCCGCGCCCACCCGAACGGGCTGAGCGAGCGCAGGAAGTCGATCGGGTGGCGCAGGCACGTCGCCACCCACTTGAGCGGCCGTCCGAGCCGGGGCCCGCCGTCTGTGAGCAGCGTGGCGAGGAACCCCATGAAGTCCGAGCCCTCCGAGTAGCGGACCACCTCGAGGTGGGTGTCCTTCGTCGGGTAGAGGGAGCTCGCGATCGCGATCCCCTCGGAGTAGTCCACCCGGTCGTCGCGCGCAGTGGCGCCGCAGATCACTTCGCTGTTCGTGCGCACGAATCCGCCCAGAGGCGCAGGCAAATCGGGCAAAACCCCCGTCTCGCGGCAGCGCAGGAGCAGGTCCGTGGTCCCCATCGCCCCTGCCGCCAGGACGACGCCCCGGGCGCGCAGCGTCTGCCGGCCGCGCCGCACCTTACGGGTCGAGCGGCGTGTGTGCACGAGGTAGCCGCCCTCGCCGTCGGGCTCGATGAGCGTGACCAGCGTCTCAGGGAGCACCTGGGCGCCCAGCTTCTCTGCGAAGAAGAGGTAGTTCTTGTCGAGGGTGTTCTTGGCGTCGAACCGGCACCCCACCATGCATCCGCCGCAGTAGTTGCAGGTCTTCCGCTGCGGCCCTTCGCCGCCAAAGAACGGATCGCCCGCGTCCTCACCGCTGCGCGGGCCGAACAGCACCGCGACGTCGGTGTGCGTGAACTTCTCGCCGCAGCCGGCCGACGCGGCGAACGACTTCAGCGACTCGTCGCCCGCCCAGATCCTCGGCGTGCGAGTGACCCCGAGCATGCGCCGCACGGTCTCGTAGTGAGGGGCGAGGCGCGCCTTCCAGTCGGAGCCGCGCGGCCAGCGGCCGCGGGCGAAGACCTCATCCGGCGGCACCAGCAGCGTATTTGCGTAGACCAGCGAGCCGCCGCCGACCCCGGCGCCGGAAAGCACGAGCACGTCCTTGAGCATGGTGAGGCGTTGGATCCCGTAGCAGAACAGCTGCGGAAGCCAGAGGTACTTGCGGACGCGCCAGTTGGTCTTTGGGAAGTCCTCGGGCCGCCAGCGCTTGCCGGCCTCGACCACGAGGACGCTGTATCCCTTCTCGGAGAGCCGCAGCGCCGAGACGCTGCCGCCGAAGCCCGAGCCCACGACGATGAAGTCGAACACACCCCCGGCTGGGGCGCTCCCGCTCCTCCGTCGTGTCTCCCCCAGCGCCATCGTTCTTGTAGGAATTGTACCTCGGCAGGGCGATCGCCTCAATACCGCTTTGAGAACGATGGAAGTGGCTGGAAGTTAAGAGTCAAGAGTCAACAGTGAAGAGTTCGAAGACGAAGATCGGCCCAGCACCTCCAAAACCTAGACGCAGCGTGAGATCTTGTGACTTTGACTCTTCATTCTCAACTCTTCAATCTAAACTCGTTTCTCTGCTCCTCGTGTCGCTGCTCGTCCTTGAATTCACTCTGGACGCAGAGCGCATTTGCTCGTAATGCGATGCGGGAGAAACTCATGAAGCCACGACTGCCTAGCATGATCGCTTACGGATGGCTTGCGGCCGCACTCTCGAGCGCGGCGGGCGGGGCAGCGCTCGCCGCGGATGGCGCCGATGGCACTGCAGCATCCCCGTGCGGCGACACTTGGCCGGCTGCGAGTCCTTTCCCTCCCATCATTGCCGTGGGTCCCGTGATCTGGACCGGAACGCAGCTTGTCGGCATCGGATCCAACACACTCACCGCCCAGGACGTCCTTCTGACGAGCGAGGACGACCTTGCGTGGAACCAGGAACCGCTGGGGACGACCGCCAGCCTCGCCGCGATTGCCTGGGACGGGACGAAGCTCGTCGGCGTTGGGCCCAACGGGGCCATCCTGACGAGCCCGTGCGAGGTCCCGGACTGCACCGGGCCCGAAATCACCATGCAGCCGCACAGCGTCGCCCTCCATCCCGGTCAAGCCGCGAGGCTCACCGTTCGGGCCGCAGGCCACCCAACCGCTCGGCTTCCTGTGGTACCAGGGTGCCCCTGGCGACGCCTCGGTTCCGGTTGGCGGGAGTCGATAGCTGCTCTACGTCGTCCTAGCTGGCGTCTCGAGTTTCTGGGTCCGTATTTCGAACGGTTGTGGCCATTCCGATCCCACGGCGGTGGCCATTACGGTCGCTCACACCGTTCGCCGCCGCCTCATGCCATAGACGCGAGTCGAGTCGACGCAGCGCTTTGGCTCATGGCAAGAGACGGATGACCGCGCCGGATTTGGACAGAGGGCTTGAAAGTGCTCTCGAAGGTGGTAGGTTGGCAGCGGATCGCGTGGGATCGTCTCCGATGGTGGCGCTGCGGAGCTCTTTGGGAAATGTCGGTTGGTACCGTGACATGCGCTGGAGGGATCATGAGGCACAGCACTGTGCTCGCGCTCGCAGGCGTGGCGTTTCTCTTCGGACAGTTCAGTCGGGCTGACAAGGTACCCTTCACCATCGCCGATCAGTACCGCGTGGTCGGCGTCTCCGACCCACAGCCCGGCCCGGACGGGAGCCGGATCGCCTATGTGACGACCCAAACCGACCTCGCCAAGGCGAAGAAGTGGTCGGCGATCCGAATCGTCAACGCCGACGGGAGCGGCGACAGGGAGCTGACGCAGGGCCAGCACCTCGACACGGCGCCGCGGTGGTCGCCCGACGGCGCAAGCCTGGCGTTCGTGTCGGACCGGAGTGGCGACGGAACTCAGCTCTTCCTTCTCCCGCTCGGCGGCGGCGAGCCCCGTCAATTGACGAGCTTCCCGATGGGCGTGAGCGACCCAATCTGGTCCCCCGACGGGCGCCTCATCGCGCTGACGTCCGAGCTCTACCCCGAGTGCGGCGCCGACGCAGCCTGTAACGAGAAGATCAAGAAAGCGTGGAGCGAAGGCCCGCTCAAGGCGCACATGGCGGACGCGCTGCTATACCGCCATTGGACCTCATGGCGGGACGGCACGTACACCCACGTGCTGCTGCTCAAGGTCGCGGACGGGTCCCTTGCCGACGTGACTCCCGGCGAGTTCGACGCCCCGCCGTTTAGTCTCGGCGGCGACGTGGGCTACGCCTTCGCCCCCGGCTCTCGCGAAGTCGCGATCGTCTCCAACCACGATGCGGTCCCTGCCCGTTCCACCAACGCCGACATCTGGCTGGTGCCGATCGACGAAACCGGCAAACCCGGGAACGCCGCCAACATCACTGCCGACAACCCGGCGTGGGACGGCTCGCCGGCCTACTCGCCGGACGGCCGCTTCATCGCCTACCGTGCCCAGAAGATTCCGGGCTACGAGTCCGACCTGTTCCGCGTCGCGCTCTACGACCGGGCGACGAAAAAGAGCAAGGTCATCACCGAGAGCTTCCGAGACTGGGTGACCGCGCTGCAATGGCTGCCCGACTCTTCCGGCCTTGTGTTCCAGGTTGCCTTCGAGGGGAATACGCCCCTCTACCAAATCGACCTCGCGAGCGGAAAGGAGCACCAGCTGTTCACGGACGCCGCGATCGATGCCTGGCAACTCAGGCCTGGCGGCGTGGTGTACGTCCACCGCTCGGTAGGCGAGCCAGCCGAGATCTACCGCAGCGAGCTTGATGGGACTCACGGGATGAAACTGACGCACGCCAATGATGCGCTCCTCGGCGAGGTGGACGTTCGGCCAGCGGAGACGATGTGGGTGAGCGCGCCCGGTGGCAGGCGGGTCGAGGTGTTCCTGGTCAAGCCGCACGGTTTCGACCCGGCCAAGAAGTACCCGCTGATCCTCAACGTCCACGGCGGCCCACAGGATCAGTGGCTGGATTCCTACCGTGGTGATTGGCAGGTTTACCCGGGCGCGGGGTACATCGTGGCGTTCCCCAACCCAACCGGCTCGAACGGCTACGGACAGGCTTTCGTGGACGGGATCACCCGCGACTGGGGCGGCAAGGTGTACGAGGACGTCATGGCCGTGGCCGACGCGCTCGCCAAGCTCCCGTACGTCGACGCCGCCCGCATGGGCACCATGGGGTGGTCCTACGGCGGCTACTTCATGATGTGGCTCGAGGGCCATTCCGACCGCTTCAAGGCGATCGCGTCGATGATGGGCGTCTACGACCTGCGCTCGATGCACTCCGCGACCGAAGAGCTGTGGTTCCCCGAGCACGACCTCGGCGGGGAGCCATGGGGCAGCGCCGACTACCGGACGTGGTCGCCGTCGGAGTTCGTCAAGAACTTCAAGACGCCGTGCCTCGTGATCACCGGCGAGCGGGACTTCCGCGTGCCGTACACCCAGTCGCTCCAGTTCTTCACCGATCTGCAGGAGATGAAAGTGCCGTCGCGCCTGGCGGTGTTCTCCAAGGCGGGACACTGGCCGTCGTGGTACGAGATGGCCTTCTACTACGACCTTCACCTCGACTGGTTCCACCGCTACCTGGGCGGCGACGCGGCGCCGTGGGACCCGGAGAGGTTTCTTCGCAACGAGGTGTTCGCGAAGACCCAGTAGGCATCCGCCGCCGCGAGAAACGAGCTAAGAGTTGAGAGTGAAGAGTGAAGAGTTGAAAGAACGGGGCGTGTTGCCGCGGCGGCAACGTACACGCCGAGTTTCGGTTTTCTTTCTAACTCTTAACTCTTCACTCTGAACTCTTCACTTCTTGGGCTCTGCCTGGTCTTCGTGCTCGTGATGGTGGCCGTGGACGTGCTCGTGGGCGACGACGTGCTGGTGGGGATGGGTGTGCACGAGCCGCCCGTGCCGGTGCGAGTGCGCGTGGATCAGGTTGACCGCCAGCAGCATTTCGGTGTCGGCCAGAACGGGTTCCGGCTCGCCGTCGGCCACCAGGCGGTGCTCCTCGGAGAGCACGAGCACGCGGTCCGCCAGGTGCGGAAGCAGCGTGAGGTCGTGCGTTGCGGTCACGAGCGTGAGGCCGCGGGTGTGGAGCGCCTCCAGGATTTCGAGCAGCAGCGACTGGCTGCGCGGGTCCAGGCCGGCCGTGGGCTCGTCGAGCAGCAGCACGGACGGCGCGAGCACGAGCAGCGAGGCGAGCGCGACGCGCTTCTTCTCCCCGGCGCTCAGCCCGGCAGGGAAGCGGCCGCGCAGCCGGGAGATCTCGAGCAGCGCCAGGGTGTCCTCGATGCGGCGAAACACCTCGGCCTGCGTCCACCCCATCTGCAGCGGCCCGAACGCGAGCTCGTCCTCAACGGTGGGGCAGAAGAGCTGGGCGTCGGAGTTCTGGAAAAGGAAGCCGACCTCCTGCCGGAACCGCGGCCCGAACGGCGCCGCATCCAGTACAGCCTCGGTGAGCGGGCTCCCGAGGTAGGCGATGCGGCCCTCGCCGGGGAAGAAGAGGCCGTTGAGCAGGTGCAGGAGCGTGGACTTGCCGCTGCCGTTGGCGCCGACCAGCGCCAGCCGCTCGCCGCGGCGAACGTCGAACGACACGCCGTCCAGGCACAGCGGCTGGCCGGCATAGGCGAACCGCACCGCTTCGACCGCGAAGACGGTCTCGCCTTGTGAGCCGCTCACGCGAGCCTCCTGTCCAGGATCAGCAACCCTGCCGCAACCGCCGCGGCGGCCGCCACGAGCAGCCAGTCTGTCCTCCGCCAGCGCGCCGGACGCAGCAGGCGCACCTCGCCGGTGAACCCGCGCGACACCATCGCGAGCGTGACCGCGTCGGCGAGGCTCCTCGTCCGGCGGAACACCGCGCCCACGCCGGCCGCGGCCCACGCCTCCTCGCGGCGCACGCCGATCGGGGCGACGCTACGCGCCAGGCGCGCCAGGTGCAGCTCCTGCGCCGACCGCAGCAGCACAGCCAGGTAGCGCTCCGCCATCGCCAGCACCATCACGAACGCCTGCGGCACGCCGAGCGAGCGCAGGCCGCCGAGGAGCCGCTGCGGCCGCGTCGTCGCCGCGAGCAGGAGGGCGAGCGCCGCGCACGCGGTCGTTCGCAGCACCATCCGCCCGGCCACGAGGAGGCCGTCGGCGGTGACCGCCACCACCTCCGGCAGGCGCCACGGGCCGAACGCGCCGCCTGCCGAGCGCCAGAGCACCAGCAGCGGCGGGCCGCCCGAGACGATGTTGAGCGTGGCCGGGAGCAACAGCGCCGTGGAGGCGAGCGGCACGGCAATCATGACCGGGAGGAGGCGGCGGCCCGGCACCTTCGCAGCCGCCGACAGCGCCAGGGCGAGGGCGAGGCACGCGGCGAGCGGCAGCAGACCGCGCAGGAACGTCGTAGCCACGATCAGGCCGACCGCGGCGAGCAGCTTGGCGCGCGGGTCCGCCGTGCGCAGGGCGCCAACGCCGGGGCCGTCGGGCTCCCGGACGAGCAGCGAAATCGACCGGCCCATCGCACCGAGGGTCCGCCGCAGAAGGCGGTGGGCCGTCGCCCGCTGCGGCAGGAGGCTGACGGGCCTCGCGCCGGGGCGCAGCCACTCAGGCAGCGTGGCCATCGCGCTCCTTCCTCGTGAACAGGCGGCGGAGGACGAGCACGGCCGCCCCGATCGCTGCGACCCCGAGCGCCGCGGAGACCACGTACCAAACGCCCTGGGCCACGACGGATACTCCCTCCGCGCCGGGCGGCCCGTAGTCGGGCAGTGGCGCCCGCCAGAGCGAGGACAGGCGCTGGAAGCCGGACGGTAGGTATCCCGTGAGCCTGGAGAGCTCGCCGGCGCTCCACTCGCCCCAGGCCGTGCCTCCTCCGAAGCGGGCTACGAGCACGAGGCTGAGCGGCGACAGCAGCGCGAGTGCCGCGACTGAGAGCCCGAGGCGCCTGAGGCCGCGGCTGCTCGGCCCTTCCGCGGTCTGGTCGGCGAGGGCCAGGCCCGGCTCCGTTCGCGCGAGGTAGGCGAGAGCGAGCGCGGTGACGGCCGCCTCCACGAACCCGATCACCAGCAGGTGCGAAACCGCCATCGCGGGCACCGCGACCCCGAGGCCGAACGGGCAGTACAGCGGGCGGCCGGACGGATCGCGGGCGATCAGAGGCTGGATCCCGAGCAGCACGCCGGTCACCAGCGCCGCGGCGTTGACGCCGACGTACCCGCCGGCGGCCGCGGCCACCCACCGGCGCCGCGACCCGGCCGGGCTCGAGCCCGCGAGGAGCCGGTACGTCCACCACCCGGCAAACGGCATCACGACCGCCATCGTGAGGCAGTTTGCGCCGAGGGCGGTGATGCCGCCGTCGCCGAACAGCAGCGCCTGCACCGCGAGGGCCAGCGACACCGCCACCACGGCCGCCCACGGGCCCAGCAGCACCGCCACCAGCACCGAGCCCACCGCGTGGCCGCTCGTGCCGCCGGGGAGCGGCACGTTGAACATCATCACCACGAACGTGAACGCGGCGGCGAGCGCCATCATCGGGAGCCGGCGCACCGAAAGCGTGCGCTTCAGCCGCGCCGATGCCCACGACCACAGCGGCGCCATCACCCCCCACGCAGGGAGGTAGGTCTGCGGCCCGAGGTACCCGTCCGGGATGTGCACTACCGCCCCGTCCTTGGCCGGAGGCGCCCGACGCGCGGCCGCCGGGTCACGGGAGCAGCGCTCCGGTGGTGGTGGCCACCACGCCGCCGTGCTTGACGCCGCGCGTGGCGACGAGCGCGTCCGCGATTTTCCGCACCTGGCGGCTGTGCCCCCGCACGATGATCACCTCGAGGCAATTGTGGGGGTCGAGGTGCACATGCGTGCTGCTCACGATCGCCTGGTGGTGACGGTGCTGGAGCTTGGCGAGCGTGTCGGCGAGGTGGTGCTCGTGATGCTCGTAGACGATGCTCACCGTCGCGATCACGTCGGCGTTCGGGTCGGACCACTTCTGGGAGACCAACTCCTTGCGAACCAGGTCCCGGATCGCCTCGGAGCGCGAAGCGTAGTCGCGCTCGGCGATGAGCGCGTCGAAGCTCGCGAGGAGCTCGCTCTCCATCGAGACCCCGAACCGTCCCAGTTCCGGCATGGCGCCTCCGTGGCACGTCTTGTGAATTCGTAGCACTCCCGGGCCGGGAAGGCAAGAGCATGGCGACGCTTGGCTGGCGACTGCGGGCAGGCTATCCTGGTGCTCAGGTCCGGAGGGCGATAAATGGGCAAGCTCCTGTTTCGGTGGCTCATCTCGGCTTTGGCGTTGGTTGCGGCGGCGTGGTTCGTGCCAGGGATCAGGGTTGGGCAGGAGGCATGGCTGGCCTACGCCGGGATGGCGTTGATCCTCGGCCTCGTCAACGCGGTGGTCAAACCGCTCCTGAAGATCCTCACGTGCCCACTCATCGTGCTCACCCTGGGCGTGTTCCTCCTGGTGATCAACGCGTGCATGCTCCTGCTCGCGGCCCGGATCGCCGACGCCATCGGCATCGCGTTCTACGTGGACGGGTTCGTGCCGGCACTGCTCGGCTCGCTCATCGTGAGCGTCGTGACGTGGGTACTGTCGATCTTCGTGAAGGACTGATCCGGACCCGCGCCTGAACCGGAATCGGTTCACGGGGTAGGCGCCCTCGCCCGCGCTTGAAGCGCGGCCGGGGGCGGCGGCGCCCCAAGGCCCCGGCAGGTTAATGCCGCGGCAGGGTGCGGACGCGCAGCTCGGCGTGCGTGGGCGTCCGCTCGGAGGCCACGGTGACCACCACCTGCGCGGGCGCGATCGAGGGCGCCTCGGCCAGCGCGCGGTAGCTGGCCGGTCGCACGCCCCGGAACGTCGCCGTCCCGCTGGCATTGGTTCTCGCTGTCCGCTTCCAGAGCGCGCCCTGGCCGAGGCGCTCCAGCGTCACCGTGACGCCCTCGCAGGGCCGCCCGGCCTCGTCGAGGATCGCCACGGTCACCGCGTTCTCGCTCTCGCCGATGCCGCCCTTTGCCTGGGCGACGCCCGGCCGGTTCACGGGGGCGACCGGCGCCGAGGTGGCGATGGGCGGCGCGGTGCCCGTCACGCTGACCTCCTCGCGCATTTTGGCCTGAGGCATGGTGACGCCGACCTCAGAGGAAGCGCCGGCCGCGACCTTGACCTTCGCCTCGACCGGTTCGAACCCTTGCAGTTCCGACCGGACGCGGTACTCGCCGGGGGAAAGGTCCTGCAGCGATGCGCGGCCTGCGGCGTCCGAGACAACGTTGCGCGCGCCTCGCTCCGGGGCGTCGGCTCGGGTCGCGGCGATCGTCGTGCCGGGAAGTGCCGCCTTCCCGTCGCTCACGCGCAGGTCCAGCGCTCCGGTCGACTGCGTCGTAACCATCGCGACGCTCCCGGGCTCCGGCGCGAAGGGGGCCTTTGCGGCGTCCTTGGCAATTGAGCCCAGCTCGTCCCTATTCTCGGCGCCGCGGGCGACGGAAAGCACCTTCTGCCGCGACGGGGCGGTCACGCGGAACCCTCTGGACGCGGGCGGTTGCGCCATTGCGACCGCGATCCCCTGGGGCTCTGTCGGCGCAGGGGCCGTGACCACGATATCGTCGATGTGCACCACGCCGGAGAGTGCCATCCACTTCCACACGTCGTCGGGCTGAGCCGGGATACGGGCCGCCACCATCCCCACGCCGAGCACGAGCAACACGGATGCCGCGGCGAGCCAGCTCGGGTGCAGTCCCTCAGCCAGCGGAGGCATCAGCCACCGTCGTCCCGGCTGGAACGTCCGCCGGTCGAGCCGGATCGAGCCCGGGATCTCGGCCTTGATGCTCTCGGCAAGGCCGGCCGGCGGCTCCGGTGTCGCGCGCGCCGCGAGCAGCCGTGCGATCTCCCTTTGTGTGAGCTTCTTCATGGTGCAACCTCCTGGAGCTTAACAGCGAGCAGCCGGAACGCGTGCTTGAGCCGCTTTCGAACGGCCACCTCGCTGATCCCGTCCGCCTTCGCGATCTCGACGACCGGCGCCTCCGCCCAGAACCTCGCGGCCACCGTGAAGCGGAGCTCCTCGGGAAGTCCGAGGACCGCCTTACGCAACCGCTCCTGCGTCTGGGCCTCGATGACCTCGTCATCCTGGCGCTGGGCGCCGTCAGGCAGCGTCGCCCCAAGCTCCTCGTCGAGCGGCACCACCGCGTGCGGGCGGCGGACGTGGTTCAGGAACGTGTTGGTGGCGATGCGGTACAGCCACGTGCCGAACCGCGACCGCCCGTCGAACGACCCGATTGCGGCCCACGCCCGCCGGTACGTCTCCTGCGTGAGGTCGGCGGCGATGTCGGGGTCATGGGCGAGGCTGCACAGCAGGGCGTAGACGTTCCGGTAGGTGCGGTCGACCAGCGCTTCGGCCGCCGCCCGGTCGCCCTCGGCGAGGGCCGCGAGCAGAGCTGCTTCATCTGCCGACTCCACCTTCGGCGCCTCCTGCCCGCCCGTCCGCAGCCATGGCATTGCTTGGACCGTGCCCATGCCATTTAGACACAGAACGGAGGGAAAAGAAAACCAGAAGTCGGATGGGGGAAAGGTCAAACGGAAAACGAGAAACGGAAGACTGAAAGCGGAAGACGAAGCAGGGTTCGGGAAAACGCTCATTCCAAATCCCGCCGCAGACGGTGGTGGGGGAATGTAGCAGCCGGCCGCCGGCCGGCCGTGTCGTGCCCTCTCTCCCACGTGCGGGAGAGGACCGGGGTGAGGGTCGCGGCGGTGGTCTCGGAAGAAAGCCGGCCGCGGGGCTGGCGGCCGCTACACACGCTAAGTGTCATCCTGAGCGAG
>Ga0182019_10000570_pt1 | contig 18235 bp, 16 predicted proteins | sample 812E2MmetaG_FD_120483 | JGI IMG/M metagenome (GOLD analysis project Ga0182019, IMG submission 120483) | Permafrost microbial communities from Stordalen Mire, Sweden - 812E2M metaG | ecosystem: Environmental > Terrestrial > Soil > Wetlands > Permafrost | place: Sweden: Stordalen | collected...
CCGCGGCCGAGGCCGGCTTCGACGACTTCAAGGTCGGGCCGGAGCTCGAGTTCTTCATCTTCGCCAACGACCGCGAGCCGGTCCCGCTCGACGAAGGCGGCTACTTCTTCGCCGGCCGCCACGGCGAGATCCGCAAGGAGATCCAGCTGCTCCTGAAGAAGATGGGCATCCCCTCGGAATACGACCACCACGAGGTCGCCCACGGCCAGCACGAGATCGACCTCCGCTACGCCAACGCCCTGGACATGGCCGACATCGGCATGATCTTCCGCTACATGGTCAAGCGCGTGGCCCGGATGCACAACCTCTATGCCACGTTCATGCCCAAGCCGATCAACGGCCAGAACGGGAGCGGGATGCACGTCCACCAGTCCCTCTGGGCCGGCAAGGCCAATCTTTTCTTCGACGCGAACGGAGCCAACCACCTGAGCGACACGGCCCGGGCCTACATCTCCGGCCTGACCACCCATGCGCGCGAGATCTGCGCGGTCTTCAGCCAGTGGGTCAACTCTTACAAACGGCTGATCGAAGGCTACGAGGCGCCGGTCTACATCGCCTGGGGCCAGAAGAACCGCTCGGCCTACATCCGCGTCCCCCGCTATCAGCCCGGCAAGGAGATCGCGACGCGCATCGAGCTCCGCTCGCCCGACCCCGGCTGCAACATCTACCTCGCCTTCGCCACGATGCTCGCCGCCGGCCTGACCGGCATCCGCGAGCGCTACCCGCTCCCTGACCCGGTCGAGGAGAACATTTATGACATGAGCGGCAACCGGCAGAAGAAGTTCAAGATTCAGACTCTGCCCCGGGACCTGGACGAAGCCGTCCGGCTCATGGAAAAAAGCGACCTCGTCCGGGGCGCGCTCGGCGACCACATCTTCGACAAGTTCATCGCCAACAAGCGGGACGAGATCGCCGAATACGCGAAGAACGTCGGCTCGGAGTTCGACAAGCAGGTGAGCGACTACGAGATCGCCCGCTACCTGCCCTTCCTGTGATCTGATGACGGGTAGGTCAGGGCGGCGCCGAGATCCCGGCGGCGGATCTCGGGGACGTCGGGCTCGGGGCACCACGTCCGCGAAACCTTGATGTCGAGGACGGCGAATTCTCCCCGCGGCAGAGCCAGGTCGATGTCGCGCCAGCCGGCGTCGCGGAATTCGACGGTCTCCGCCCCACCGCCCGGCGCGGCGAAATTCACGGTCACGGGACGCATGGCGATGTCCGGGTGATGGCAGGCCGCCCTCAAGGCCAGGCGGTTCCGGCCGCGGATCTCGACCACGTCCCGGGCTTCGGCCCGGGTCCATCGCGCCCAGACGTCGCCCCAGCGTTCCCATTCGAAGAAGCCCCGGGGAAGCCCCGGGACGGCCTCGATCCGCTTCCGCAGTCGGCGGGCGGCCCGGCCCGCGCCGAAGCGTCCCGCCTTCGCGAACAGGAAGAACGACCGGCGCGGGTATTCGAACGCCGCATCGAACTTATCGTGGAGGATCCGCTCGACGTCTCCCAGCCGCCGCAGGCCCGCCCGGGCGAAGGCCGCTTCCCACCAGCCGATCGCGGCATGCGTCAGATGGCCGAGGTGCGGGCGCCCCTTGTCGTCAAGCGGGATGTTCTTGAACGGGACGCCCGCGGCCGCGTCGCGGCGCCACTCCTCGTAGGCCAGCGGGTAGAGGTCGGGACCCCAGGCGTTGGGGCCGTAAGCCGGGACGACCGTGAACAGGAGGCCGCCCGGCTCCAGGGATGCGGCGAGGTTCGCCAGCATCCTGGGGACGCTGTCCGGCGGCACATGCTCTAAGATGTCCAGGGCGAGGACCAGGTCGTAAGGCCGCTCGGGCGGGGCGAGGTCGAGGACGTCACCCCAGCGCACCCAAGCCTTTGCGGCGGGGTGGGCGTTCTCGACGCACCACCGCGAGAAGTCGAAGCCGTCAGCCTCGACGCCCCACCCCCGGAGGGCCTTGACCAAGAGCCCCATGGCGCAGCCGGCCTCGAGCGCGCGATGCGGCCCGAAGCACAGGGAGAGGAAGGCGGCCGTGGCGCGCTTGTCCTCGCCGTCGTCGTAGATGATGGCGCTGTCGATATCGCTCGCCGGCGGCCGGTAGTAATCCGCGCCGTAGAATTCGCCCTGGAGCTCCGCACGGTAGAGGGCCGCGTAGTCGGGCGCACCGGGCGTCATCGGACCTTTTTTCGGCGGGTTTTCGGCCATGGAGAGCTCGGCCGACCCGGGAGTCGTCCCGGGCCGGCATCCCATTATTCTTCAATCGCCTCGCTTTTTCAAGCGGGCGGGCCGAAGCGGCCGCCTTGCCTGGGCCACCTCGTTATGTTATAAATAGCGCTTGGTTTGCGATGAATGTCCTATCCATAGCGATGCAGCTGTTCGTGGTGCTGTTTGCCATCACGATCCATGAGGCCGCCCACGGCTGGGCGGCCTACCGCCTGGGGGATCCGACCGCCTACAACCTCGGGCGCGTATCCCTGAACCCGATCGTCCACATCGACCCCATCTTCACCATCGCCGTCCCGGTGCTGCTGACCCTCATGGGCATGCCGGCCTTCGGCGCGGCCAAGCCCGTGCCGGTCAATCCCTACAACCTCCGCAACCCGCGCCGGGACAACGTCTGGATCTCGCTCGCCGGGCCGGCTGCGAACGGCTTGGCGGCGCTCGGGGCGTTCATCCTCCTCCTCGTCCTCAAGTTCGCCGACCCGGGAGTCAACCGCTTCCTGAAGATCATCAGCCGGACGCTGTTCAAGAGCCCGGAGATGCTCCGGGCCGCCCTGCCCAAGGGGATCTTTCCTCTCGAGGGCCTGGCCCTCGTCCTCTATTTCGTCGTCCTGATCAACATCTACCTGGCCGTCTTCAATCTCATTCCCGTTCCCCCGCTCGACGGGAGCGGAATCCTCATGGGGGTCCTCCCGGAGAAGTACGCCGACCGCTATGAGCGCCTCCGGCCCTACGGCTTTTTCCTGGTGATGGCCCTCATCATGATGGGAGTTCTGACCATGATCGTCGCCCCGATCGAAATCTTCATCGACGTGATCCTCGGATGAGCCCCGACGCCCGGAAAACCATCCTCAGCGGCATGCGGCCGACCGGGCCGCTCCACCTCGGCCACATCGCCGGCGCGCTCCGGAACTGGATCAAGCTCCAGGATGTTTATCGCTGCTACTACTCGATCGCCAGCTGGCACGCCCTGAGCTCGGAATACATGAACTCCAAGGCCATCAAGGGCAACGAGTTCGAAGTGGCCGTCGACTGGCTGAGCGTCGGCCTCGACCCGGAGAAGTGCGTGATCTTCCGCCAGTCCGAGGTCAAGGAGCACGCCGAGCTCCACCTCATCCTGTCCATGGTCGTCCCGCTCCCCTGGCTCGAGCGCGTGCCGACCTTCAAGGAGATGCAGCAGGAGATCCAGGACAAGGACCTCAACACCTACGGATTCCTCGGCTATCCCGTCCTCCAGGCGTCCGACATCATCATGTACAAGGCCGACGCCGTGCCCGTCGGCGAGGACCAGGCCGCCCACATTGAGCTGACGCGCGAGATCGTCCGGCGCTTCAACCGGACGTTCGGCGAGATCTTCCCCGAGCCCCAGACGCTCTTGACCGAGGTGCCGCGCCTGGCCGGGACCGACGGCCGCAAGATGAGCAAGTCGTTCGGCAACGCAATTTATATCAAGGATTCTCCCGAGACGATCCGGGAGAAGCTCCTGCCCATGAAGACCGACACGCGGCGCATGCGCCGGACCGATCCCGGAGAGCCGAACGACTGCCCCGTCTTCACCCTGCACCGGGCCTTCGTCCCGAAGGCCAAGCAGGACGAGATCGCCCGGGGCTGCCGCACGGCCGGCATCGGCTGCCGCGAGTGCAAGGCCGTCGTGATCGACGCCCTGATCGAAACACTCGCGCCCTACCGCGAGCGGCGGGCGCGCTTCGAGCGCGAGCCGAAGCTCGTTTGGGACATCCTCGAGGACGGCAACGCCAAGGCCCGCGCGGCCGCGCGAAAGACCATGGACGAGGTCCGGGCGGCCCTGGGGTTCTGAGGCGATGTCGAGCGAGATTGACGACGGCTACCAGATCAAGCTGGGCGTTTTCGAGGGCCCGCTCGACCTGCTCCTCTTCCTGATCAAGAAGAAGAAGATCGACATCCAGGACATCCCCATCGCGGTCATCACCCGCGAGTACCTCGAATACCTCGGGAGCAGGGAGCGGATCAACCTCGACCGCGAGGCCGAGTTCCTCCTGATGGCCGCGCTCCTCATCTTCATCAAGTCCCAAATCCTCCTGCCGCGGGAGCAGCCCATAGAGCCGGACGTGGATCCGCGCCGGGAGCTCGTGGACCGTCTCGTGGACTACCAGCAGATCAAGGTCGCCGTGGGCGTCCTGCGCGAGCGCGAAGAGGAACAGTCCCAGACCTGGCGGCGGGCCGCCCTGACCGCCCCGCTTCCGGAGGAGGACCTCGACCTCATTGAAGTCTCGCTCTTTGACCTGGCCGAGTCGTTCTTCGCCATGATGAAGCGCAAGCAGGGGGAGAACCTCAAGGTCATCCAGGGCAAAGAGCTCTCCATGGGCGACAAGATGAACGAGATCCTGGCGATCCTCAAGGAGCGCGACTTCCTCGACTTCCTCGACTATCTGGGCTCGCACGACAGCTTGGAGGAGGCGCTGCTCGCTTTTTTCTGCCTTCTTGAGCTTATCAAGGCCCGGCTCGTCGTGGCCATCCAGGAGCAGCTCTTTCACTCGATCAAGGTCTGGCTCCGCAAGGACGCGCCGCCGGTCCTCAAGGGGAATGAATGATGGACAAGCTACAGCCGGCCCTCGAGGCCCTCATTTTCATTTCGGTAGAGCCCCTGACGCCGGCCAAGATGGCCGAAGTCCTCCCGGACGTGCCGCCCGAGGAGATCGCCCGGGCCCTCCAGGACCTCCTGGCCGCCTACGAAAACTCGGAGCGCGCGATCCGCATCGTCCCCTCGGCGGGCGGCTACGTCTTCTCGACCAAGCCGGAATTCGACCCTCCCGTCCGGAAGCTCCTCCAGATCGAGCGCCGGAAGAAGCTTTCGGGCCAGGCCCTGGAGGCGCTCTCGGCCGTGGCCTATCATCAGCCCGTGACTCAGGCCGAAATCGCCGCCATCCGGAGCGTCGACTCGAGCTACGCGCTCCACACCCTGCTCGAAAACAAGCTGATCAAGATCGTCGGACGCAAGGAGGCGCCGGGCCGGCCTCTCCTCTACCGGACGACCGAGAAATTCCTGGCCTATTTCGGGTTGAACGCGATCGAAGATCTGCCTTCGGCCGAAGAGCTCAAGAAGCTCATGCAGGAAGAGAACGGATGACCCGTCTGCGGCGGCTGCGACGGCCATGCCGTCTTTGGCGGCCGAGTCGTCCGAGTCGCCCGGGTCGGGCCGCCCTGGTGCTCGGCCTGGCCCTCGGCTCCGCCTTCGCCTGCGGCCCGAAGGTCGGTCCCGTCGACCCGCACGCTCCTTTTAATTATGTGGGCCGCAAGGGCATGGTCGTCGCCGCACATCCCCTCGCCGCCCAGGCCGGCCTCGACATGCTGAAGGCAGGAGGCAACGCCGTCGACGCCGCGGTCGCGGCCGCCTTCGCCCTGAACGCCGCCGAGCCATTCGCCTCGGGCGTCGGCGGCGGCGGGTTCATGCTCATCTACCTCGCCCGCCCGCACAAAGCCACGGTCGTCAATTTCCGGGAGAAGGCCCCCGCGGCCGCTTCGCCCGACATGTTCGCCGGCCAGGGCAAGGCCCGGGACGAAGCGCGCCAGGAGCGGGGCACGGCCGTCGGCGTGCCCGGCATGCTGGCCGGTTGGAGCTACGCCCTGGGCAAGTATGGGACGAAGACCCTAGCCGAGGCCGCAGCGCGCGGGATCGAGATCGCCGAGAAGGGATTCGCCGTCGGCGCGACGTTCAGCCAGATCGACAAGGACGAATACGAGAAGCTGGTCAAGAACGCGGGCGAGGACACGGTCTACCTGAACGGCGGCGTGCCATACGAGCCGGGGGAGGTCCTCCGCAATCCCGAGCTGGCCGCGACGCTTCGCGTCGTCGCGGCGAGAGGCGCCGACGAGTTCTATAAGGGCGGGCTCGCCCGCAAGATCGTGGACGCCATCCGCGCCAAGGGCGGCGCGATGACCCTCGACGACTTGGCCGCCTACCGCGCGGTCGAAGTCGAGCCCGTCAGCGGCACCTACAAGGGCGCGTCGATCGCCACCGTCCCGCCGCCGGCGACGGGCGGCCTGCACCTCCTGGAGATCCTGTCGATCGCCGAAGGCTGGCCGCTCAAGGCTTGGGGGCACAACAGCCCGGCTTACATCCATCACCTGGCCGAGGCCATGCGGTTCGTGGCCACGGACAAAGAACGCTACGACGGCGATCCCGACTTCGTGAGCTTCCCCCTCGAGCGCCTGCTCTCCAAGGACCACGCCCGCGAGATCAGGGAAAAGATCTCCCCGGACAAAATCGCCGGCGCCTACGACGCGGGGCCGGCTGAAGGCTCGTCTCTTGACTCCGTCGCGGACCGCAAGGAGAACACGACCCACGTCGGCGTCATCGACAAGGACGGGAACGTGGTCGCCTTGACCCAGTCGATCAACGACTTTTTCGGGACGGGGATCGTTCCGGAAGGGACCGGGGTCCTGCTGAACGACCACATGGCCGACTTCGCGGTCGATCCGAAATCGCCGAACGCGCCGGCGCCCGGCCGGCGCCCCGCGAGCAACATGGCCCCGATGATCCTGTTCAAGGACAGGACGCCTTATCTCTCGCTCGGCTCGCCCGGCGGCCCGCGCATCTTCCCCTCGCTCGCCCAGATCGTCCTCAACGTGGTCGAATTCGGCATGTCGCTCGACGAGGCGATCGAGGCCCCCCGCTTCTTCACGGACGCAGCCGACGGGGAGGCGCGGCCCGTGGCGGTCGAGCCGCGCATCCCCGCCGCCGTCCTTGCGGCCCTCGAAGCGCTCGGGCACCGGATCACGATCAAGGAACCGTACGACAAATATTTCGGCGGCGCGCAGGGGATCATGGTCCTCCGCGGCCGCGGGATCATCCACGGCGGCGCCGATTCGCGGCGCGACGGCGTCGGCGCCGGATACTGAGGCCGCCCTCGCCGCCGCGAGGCTCCGGGACGCGCCGCGGGAGGAGTGTCCTCGCATGAAAAAGATATCCGTCCTCGCCGCTCTCGCCGGGCTCCTGGCCGGCGCCACGGCCGCGCCGCCCGCCTTCGAGATCCCCCTCCTCCTCACGTCGGCCGGCCAGAGCGCCGACGTCTCGCTCGCCGCGGCGCTGGCCCGCAAGGCCGAGCTCCCGGCGACGCTGGCCAAGGCCGCGGAGGGCAAGGACCTGGCCGGTTACAAGACGCTCGTCCTCGTGCTCGGGGCCAGCATGAAGGGCCTGGGCGCGGCCGGCCTCGACACGGCCAAGGAGAAGGACCGCGTTCGCGCCCTCCTGGCCGCGGCGAAATCCCTGTCCATGCCCGTCCTCTGCCTCCACCTCGGCGGAGAGCAGCGGCGCGGCGAGCTGACGGACGAGATGATCAAGGAGTTCCTGCCGTCGGCGAGGATGGCCATCGTCGTCGCCTCGGGGGACAAGGACGGGCTCTTCGCCCGGATCTGCCGGGAGAAGGGCATCCCGCTGAAGGTCGTCGAAAGGACGCTGGACGCCGTCGAGCCCCTGAAAGCGGCCTTCGGGAAATAGCGGCCCGGTCCCCGCGTCTCCAATGTCCGAGCCCCTGGTCCTGCTGCTGATGGTCGGCGCGTTCGCCGCGCTGGCCCTCCGCTTCAAGCTCCCGCTCGGCGCCGCGCTCGCCCTGGCCGCCGTCGCGGGCGCCCTGGCCGGCGGGCACGGGCTCGCCCTCCGGCACTTGGTCGAAGGCGCGTTCGGGTTCTTCGACATCATCCTCATCCTCGCGTCGGCGATGATCTTCATGACGACGCTCGAGGCGTCCGGGACCCTCGACGCCCTCGCCGCCGCGATCCTGAGGGTTTTCCGGAAAAGCCGGACGGGCCTGCTCCTGACGCTTATGCTCCTCATGATGTTCCCGGGCATGATCACGGGCTCCTCGCTGGCCGCCGCGCTGAGCACGGGTCCGATCGTCGCCCCGGTCCTCCTGACGCTCGGCTTGCCCCGGGCCAGGACGGCCGCGTTCGTCGCCATGGGTGCGGTCCTGGGCATGATCGCCCCGCCGGTCAACATCTTGGTCATGATCCTGGGCGCGGGGGTCGACATGCCCTACGTCGGCCTCACCCTGCCCCTTTTGATCATCTCCGTCCCGGCCGCGGTCTTCGCGGCGCTCTGGATCGGGCGCGGGCGGATGAGGATTCCGTCGCCCGACGGGATCGAGGCCGCGCTGCCGGGAACGTCTTCGCCTTCCCCGTTCAGGCTGTATGTTCCGATCCTGCTCGTGGCGGCCCTGATGATCGTCGACAGCCTTCACCTCCCTCCTTTTTACGATCTCGGCCTGCCCGCGATCTTCTTCGCCGGAAGCCTGGCCGGCGCGGTCTGCGGCCGCCGGTTCAACGTCCTCCGGGCGATGCAGATCGCCGTCGAGCGGGCGATGCCCATCCTCTCCATCCTGGCGGGCGTCGGCATGTTCATCCAGGTCATGACCCTCACCGGCGCGCGGGGCTGGGTGGTGTTGACGTTCCTTTCGCTCCCGCCGGCGCTCCTGATCGCCGGCTTGGCCGTCGGCCTGCCTCTCTTCGGAGGCGTCTCGGCCTTCGGCTCGGCCTCGGTCCTGGGCGTCCCGTTTCTGCTGGCTCTCGTCAACCGCAACGCCCTCATCGCGGCCGCGGCCTTGTCCGCCCTCGCGGGGCTCGGCGACCTCGTCCCGCCCGCGGCCATGGCCGCCCGGTTCTCGGCCCAAACCGCCGGCGAAAAGAGCCTGGCCCCCACGCTCCGCGCCTGCGCCGTGCCCGCCCTCGCCCTCTTCGCCTGGAGCCTTGCGGTCCTGCTCGCTTCGCCCGTCCTGGAGAGGATCCTATGATCATGCGGCTCATCTACCACCTCATCGTCCTCGTCCTCGCGGCCCAGACGGCCTGGTATCTTTTCCGCGAGAAGAAATTCTGGAAACAAGCGGGAGCAGCCCTGGTCCTGATCCTCTTCCTTCTGAGGCTCGCGCTGGTGAAATGAGCCTGCGCCGCGCGTCCCCGTTCGCCCTGGCGGCCTTGGCGCTCGCCGCCTGCTTTTTCTCCGGCCGCGAGTTCGTGTCCATGCGGGCGGCCGACGAAATCCATCCCGGGCCCGGCCTGACCGCGGCGCGCCTCCTGAGCGACTGGTTCCCGCCGCTTCGGGGGACGCCGGGCGACACGCCCGTGTTCGTTTTTCGGGGCGCGGCCGCCGGCGGCGCCGTGCTCGTCCTCGGCGGGACCCACCCCAACGAGCCGGCGGGCTATGTCGCGGCGGTCGTCCTGGCCGAGAACATCCGCGCGGCGAAGGGCGAGGTCATCATCATCCCGCGGGCCAACGCCAGCGGATTCACGCACAGCGACCCGCAGGAGGCGAGCCCGCAGCGCTACGAGATCCCGACGGCCGGCGGCAAGCGGTCGTTCCGGCTCGGGTCCCGCGTGACCAACCCCGTCGACCAGTGGCCCGACCCGACGATCTACGTCAACCCCGGCGGCCAGAAGCTGGCGGGCATCGAATCGCGGAACCTCAACCGCGCCTACCCCGGAAAGCGCGGCGGCAGCCTGACCGAGCGCGTGGCCTACGCGATCATGGCTCTCATCAAGGCCGAGGGCGTCGTCATGGGGATCGATCTCCATGAGTCCGCGCCCGAATACCCGGTCAACAACGCCATCGTCTTCCACGAGAACGGCGCGGACCTGGCGGCGTCGGCCCAGATGGCCCTTCAGGCGGAGGGCTTCGACTTCCGGCTCGAGGCTTCGCCGCCCAACCTCCGCGGCCTGTCCCACCGGGAATGGGGCGACGCGGCGGGGATCATGGCCGTCCTCATCGAGACGCCCAACGCCTCGCATGGCCGGCTCAAGGGGCGGCCCTCGGCCGCGCTCGTCGTCGAGGGCCGGGACGCGTTCTACGAGAAAGCGGCGAAGCTCGGGCGCTTGTTCGTCCCGTTCGGGCCGGAGGGGATCCCGCTGAAGGAGCGTGTCGCCCGGCATCTCGCCGCCGTGTCCGCCCTCCTCGATGCCTTGCGGGAAATTACCCCTGAAAAATCAGTTAATATCGAAAATATGCCGTCAGCAAAAGCTGTCCTTTCCCAAGGGATCGGTTCTTATCTCCACCCTCCTAATTAACCGTCGCCGGCGGCAACCCCTCGCCTAACTTAAGGTTTCATTTATACTTAGCATTGACAAACGAAAAATGATCGGTTAGGATAGTCCATCATTTTTCGACCATCATGGAAATCATCATCGCCAGGAACACGGGATTGTGCTACGGGGTGAAACGCGCCCTGAAGATCGCCCAGGAAACGCGCCGCCGCCGCGAGGGGCGCGTCTCCACGCTGGGCGATCTCATCCACAATCCGCAGGTCATCGAAGACCTCCGCAACCGCGGCATCGCCGCGGCCGGGAGCCTGGCCAAGCTCAAGGACGGCACGGTCATTGTCCGCAGCCACGGCGTCTCGCCCGAGGTCTACGCCAGTCTGCGAAAGCGCAGTCTCGAGGTGGTCGACGCCACCTGCCCGATCGTCAAGAGCATCCAGGAGCTCGTCGCCCGCCTGGCCGACGAGGGCCAGGAGATCGTCATCGTCGGCAACCGGGAGCATCCGGAGAGCAAGGGGCTCATCGGCTACAGCCGCGGGCGGGGCCGGATCGTCGAAAGCGTCGAGCAGGCCGGGCGCCTGCCCCACAGGAAGAAGCGGGCTGTGCTGGCCCAGTCGACGCAGGACCTGTATCTTTTCGAGCGGGTCGCCGCGGCCCTCATCGAGAAGACCGGGGAGCTCCAGGTCTACAACACGATCTGCCGCTCGACCCAGACCCGCCAGCGGGCCGCCTCCGAGCTCGCGGCGAAAGTCGACGCCCTGTTCATCGTCGGCGGAAAGACGAGCTCCAACACCCGCAAGCTCTACCAGATCTCGCGCCGCATCCTCCCCCGGACGTATTTCATCGAGAGCGCCGACCAGATCAAGCCGAGAATGCTCCACGGAGCGAAGACCATAGGCATCTCGGGCGGAGCGTCCACGCCCCCCGAGGCCATCGAAGCCGCCGTCGCCAAAATCCAACGGGCCTTCGAGCAACATCACTTAGAGGAGAGTCGTCCCCAATGACCGAGACAACCAAACCCCCCGTACCGATCGACAAGGAGTTGACGGAGGACTACGAGCACCTGCTCGACAAGTACCAGTACAGCACCAAGGAAATTTCCGCCGGCAAGGTCGTCAAAGGCCGGGTGATCAAGATCACCCCGACCCACGTCCTGGTGGACATCGGCCTGAAGTCCGAAGGGGTCATCCCCATCGAGGAGTTCACCGAGGCCGCCGACCCGATCAAGCCCAAGCCGGGCGACGAGGTCGAAGCCGTCCTGGAAAAGACCGACCGCAAGGAAGGCTATTTCGTCCTGTCCAAGAAGAACGCGGACGTGGAGAAGGCCCTCGATAACCTGGAGAAGGCCTTCGCCCACCAGCACATCGTCTCGGGCCGGGTCGTCGAGCGGATCAAGAACGGCTACACCGTCAACGTCGGCATCCCGGCCTACATGCCCGACTCCCACGCCGACATCCGGATGGTCAAGGACCCGGAGAAGCTCATCGGCCAGACGTTCAAGTTCCGGGTCATCAAGTTCGACCGGAAGGCCGCCAACGCGGTCGTCTCCCGGAAGCTCTTCCTCGTCGACGAGAGGGAGAAGAAGCGCCGCAAGGTTTTCGCCGTGCTGGCCAAGGGCCAGGTCCTGAAGGGCGTCGTCAGGTCCCTGACGAACTTCGGAGCCTTCGTCGATATCGGCGGGGTCGAGGGCCTCCTCCACGTGTCCGACATGTCCTGGGGCAAGATCGGCCACCCTTCCGAGCTTTTCCACGTCGGCCAGGAGGTCGAGGTCCAGGTCCTCGATTTCAACGAGAAGGACGAGAAGATCTCCCTCGGCACGAAGCAGCTCCAGCCCGACCCCTGGTTGAACATCGCCGACAAGTACCTGGCCGGCCAGCGGATCACGGGCAGGGTCACGAGCCTGACCGACTTCGGGGCGTTCGTCGAGCTCGAGAAGGGTGTCGAGGGCCTGGTCCACATCTCCGACCTCAGCTGGTCGCGGAAGATGATCCACCCCAAAAAGCTCCTGAACCTTGGCGACGAAGTGACGGTGTCCATCCTGGACGTCAACCCGACCTCCAAGCGCATCTCCCTCGGCCTGAAGCAGACCACCCCGCACCCGCTCGAGAGCCTCAAGCAGAAGTACCCCACCGGCACACGGGTCAAGGGCAAGATCACGAGCATCACCGATTTCGGAGCGTTCCTCGAGGTCGAGCCCGGGATCGAGGGCCTGATCCACGTCTCCGATATCTCCTGGGAGAAGATCCGCCATCCGTCGGCCAAGCTCAAAGTCGGGCAGGAGGCCGAAGCCGTCATCCTCAACATCGATGTCGAGCGCCAGAAGGTGTCGCTCGGCATCAAGCAGCTCGAGGGCGACATCTGGGAGGAGTTCTTCACCCGGCAGCGGACCGGCGATCTGGTCAATGTCCGTATCGTCCGCATCGCCGACTTCGGCCTGTTCGCCGAGATCATGCCCGGCATCGAGGGCGTCGTCTTCCTCTCCGAGCTCGACGAGAAGAAGATCGACAACCCGGCCGAGGTCTTCAAGATCGGCGAGGAGCGGACGGCCAAGATCATCAAGCTCAACGCCAAGGACAAGAAGATCTCGCTCAGCTTCCGCCAGGCGCAGGCGGACATCCAGAAGCAGGACTACCAGCGCTACGTCGACAGCCAGGACGATCGGATGACTCTGGGCGACCTGATGAAGGACCAGCTGAAGATGTTCCAGACCCCCAAGAAGGCGGAGAAAGCCGAGCCCGCCGAGAAGCCCGAGAAGGCGGAGAAAGCGGAGAAGGCCGAGAAGAAGGAGGAGGCCAACGATGATTAAAGCCGATCTCATCAACATCATCTCCAAGGAGATGAGCATCCCCAAGCAGGAGGCGGAGATCGGGGTCAACCTGTTTTTCGACACGATCAAGGACGCCATCCTCAAGGGCGAGGAGATCGAGGTCCGGGGCTTCGGCTCGTTCCGGTTCAGGAACCGGCCCTCGCGGTCCGGGCGCAACCCGCGGACGGGCGACCCGGTGAAGGTCCCGCCCAAGAAAGTCCTCTACTTCAAGCCGAGCAAGCTCCTCAAGGAGCTGATCAACAAGTGATGCGCTATCTCGCCGCGCCCTGGCGGGCGCCCTACGTCAAAAACGTCCACAAGCCGGCGCCGTGCGTCTTCTGCGCCGCGCCGAAGGCCGGGGACGACAGGGCGGCCGGAATCCTTCTCCGGGGTCGGCGGGCGTTCGTCATCCTGAACAAGTATCCCTACCAGTCCGGCCACCTGATGGTCGCCCCGTACCGCCATACGGCCGCGTTCGAGCGCGCCGCCCGCCCGGTCGCCGGCGAGATCATGGATCTCGTCCAGCTGAGCATCCGGGTGCTCCGGGCGGCCTACCGGCCCCACGGCTTCAACGTCGGGCTCAACCTGGGCCGGAGCGCCGGAGCAGGCGTCGTGGACCACTACCACGTCCACGTCGTCCCGCGCTGGACGGGAGACTCCAACTTCATGCCGGTCGCCGGCGGGACCAAGGTCATGATCGAGGACCTCGACGCGACCTGGGACCGTCTCGCCCCCCGTTTCGCCAAGGCGGCGTCGAAGCGGCCTCGAGCCGCCGCCCATTCCCTATGAGGTGCACCGATGCTTAAAACGATGCGGAAGAACATCCAGTCGCTCAAGCCGATCCTGTGGATCATCGTGGCGACGTTCATCATCTCCATCTTCGTCGTCTGGGGCGGCGCGGGCCGCCTGGGCGAGGGCGAAAAGACCGGAACCCTCGTCGCGGTCGGCCGGGAGCGGATCACGACCGAGTCCTACGGCGCCGCCCTCAAGAACCGGATCGAAGCCTTGAAGCAGGAATACAAGGACATCAACAAGGCGTTCATCGAGCAGCTCAACCTGCCCCAGCAGGTCCTCGAGCAGATGGTCGAGCAGTCGCTGATCGCCGAGCTGGCCCGGTCGATGGGCCTCCGCGCCTCGGATGACGAGGTGGCGGCCAAGATCAAGAGCTTCCCCGGCCTGCAGCGCGACGGCCAATTCGTCGGCTACCAGGACTACAAGCGGGTCCTGGACTACAACCACATCAACGTGGCGGAGTTCGAGGACGGCATCCGCAAGGACATCGTCCTGACCAAGACCGTCCAGCTCCTGACCGCGGGCGTGACGGCGACGCCGGACGAGATCTGGGACGCGTACCGGAAAGACAAGGATTCGGCCAAGATCGAGTACCTGGTCCTCGACCGGAGCAAGGTCGAGCTCGACAAGAAGCCCGACGCGGCCGAGGTCCGGGCCCACTTCGACCAGGCCAAGGATTCGTACAAGATCCCCGAGCGGCGGGAGGGCGGCCTCGTCTTCTACAAGAACGACGACCTGAAGAAGGAGATCGAGCTCTCCGAATCCGACATCCAGAAATACTACAAGGACAACGCCGCCCAGTTCCAACACCCCGAAAAGACCCGGGTCAGCCGGATCTTCATCCCCTTCGGGAAGGACAAGGACCTGGCCCAGGCCGAAGCCGAGGGCGTCGTGGCCAAGATCAAAGCCAAGCAGGACTTCGCCGGCCTGGCCAAGATCCACTCCAAGGACGACAAGGCCAAGGACGGCGGCGACTGGGGCACCGCGGACTGGCGGACCCTCCCGGCCAAGGAGCAGGACGAGATCGCCAAGCTCAAGGCCGGCGAGACGACCGGCATCGTGGCAGGCGACGCCGGCCTGGCCATCGACAAGGCCACCGAGCGGGAAGGCGCCTCGACGATCCCCCTGAGCGAGGCCAAGCCGCGCATCCGATCCATCCTCCAGGACCAGAAGGCCCGCGACCTCGCGGCCCAGCGCGTGGCCAAGCTCGAGAAGGAGGCCAAGGCGGCCAAAAGCCTGGACGCGGCCGCGGGCAAGGCGAACCTCAAGGTCCGTTCGACCGGCCTTCTCAAGGACGGCCAGGCCTTCGAGGACATCGACCCCTCCGGGTCGATCGCGGCCGCCCTCTTCAAGATGAAGGACAAGGAGATCTCCGCGCCGGTCTACACCTACGGCGGCGTGGCCCTGGTCGAGCTCCGCAAAACCGAAGCGCCGCGCCCCGCGGCCTTCGACGAGGTGAAAGCCGACGTCGAGAATGACGTGACCGAGCTCAAAAAGAAGGACGCCGCCCTGGCCCGGATCAAGGAGATCCGGGCGAAGCTGACCGACAAGAACTGGGAGGACGTCGCCCAGAAATACAAGGTCGAGATCAAGACCGTCGACGACCACAAGAAAGAGCAATACATAGGCATCATCGGCGAGAACAAGGACATCGACGCCCAGGCCTTCAGCCTGCCGCTGAACCAGGTGAGCGAGCCCGTCGCCTTCGACAACGGCTACGCGCTCGTCCGCGTCCTTGACCGCAAGACCGTCACCCGGGCCGACTTCGACAAGGGGAAGGACACCGAGCTGTCCACGGTCCTCGAGCAGAAGAAGAACAAGTTCCTGCAGTCCTACATGGCGAAGCTGAAGGCGGAGAAGAACCTCAAAGTCAAGTACGACGCTTTCCTCCAGGCGACCCAGAACGTGCTCTCGCGGTACGATACAACTAAATAGTCATTGCGAGCCCGCGGAGCGGGCGAAGCAATCGCATGAGGATGACGCCCCTACGATTGCCTCGCCTTGCCCGGCGGGTCCTGTCGCCGACCAGCCCGGCCACGGAAAGGGCGATGGGACAGAGGGCCGTCGGCACGCCGGTTTCCCCGGCGCGGAAACCGGCTCGGGTTCCGGCTCGCCGCCAGCGCCGCTTCGCGTCGCTGGTCCATGCCGGCTCGCTTCCACACGGCCTCCTTGCCCTCTGTCCCATCGCCTCCTTGGCGCAGAGAGAAGGAACGAAGCAACTCCGTCGAACGGCTTTCTGATTTACCGGCGGGTGGCGCCGAGCACATCACCAATCCGCGCGATGACTTCGCTCCGATCGGACGTTCGCAACGACATCTTGGCTCTTGACATGCCCCCCCGAAATGGAAAAAGTGTAGGGGCGCCCCTACTCTGATCCAAGGAGAGCCCATGGAAACGTCCCGAACCTCTCTCCCGCCGGAAGCCTACCAGGAGCTCAAGCCCGGCCAGGTCTACGTCCCCTTCGTCACGCCCCACGCCGACACGCCCGAAGTCACGCTCCGCGCCGTCCTGTGGGGCTTGTTCATGTCGCTGTTCTTCACCTTCTCGATCGCCTACCTCGGCCTCAAGGTCGGAACCGTGCCGGAGGCGGCCATCCCCATCGCGATCCTGGCCGTCGGCCTCGGCTATCTCTACAAGCGGCGCAATTCGATCCTCGAGAACGTCATCATCCAGTCGATCGGCTCGGCGTCGGGCGCCATCGGCGCCGGGGCGATCTTCACCATCCCGGCCCTTTACATCCTGGGCATCCCCACCGACATCTTCAAGATCTTCCTCTCCTGCTTCCTGGGCGGATGCCTGGGCATCCTCGTCCTCGTGCCGCTGCGCCGCTATTTCTGCGTCGAGCAGCACGGCAAGCTGCCCTTCCCCGAAGCGACCGCCACGACCGAGATCCTCGTCTCGGGCGAAGCCGGCGGCTCCCAGGCCAGGCTCCTCGTCTTCGGCATCCTGATCAGCGCGGTCTACGAGTTCCTGGCGATCGCCGTCCGCGCCTGGAACGAGGTCATCACGTTCCGCTTCATCCCGGCCCTGGACCACCTGGCCGTCAAGGCCCGGATGGTCTTCAAGATCGACGCCCTATCCGCGTTCCTCGGGCTGGGCTACGTCATCGGCCTGCGCTACAACGCCGTGATCGTGGCCGGCGGACTGCTCTCCCACCTGGCCTTCATCCCCCTGATCTGGTTCCTGGGCCAGCACCTCCCCGGCCCGCTCTATCCGGGGAAGATCCCGATCGCCGAGATGACCGAAGTCCAGATCTTCAGCACCTACGTCCGCAACATCGGCATCGGGGCCATCTTCATGGCCGGCGTCCTGGGCATCATCAAGTCGCTGCCGATCATGGTCCGATCGCTGTCGCTCGGCTTCCGGGAGATGTTCAAGGGCAAGGCGGCCGGCGCCGCCGCGACCGCGCGGACCGACCGGGACCTCCGGATGTCCACGATCCTCGCCGGCGCCGGGGCGACCGCGGTCGCCTTGTTCCTCTACTTCCTCTGGATCTCCAACGTCAAGTTCGCCCTGATCGGCGTCGCGCTCTGCCTCCTCCTGTCGTTCCTCTTCGCCACCGTCGCCGCCAACGCCATCGCCATCGTCGGGACGAACCCGGTTTCGGGCATGACCCTGATCACCATCATCCTCGGCAGCGTCATCCTGATCGGAGCGGGCCTCAGCGGCACCGAGGGCATGGGCGTCGCCCTGCTCATCGGGGCGGTAGTCTGCACGGCCCTCTCTTTGTCCGGAAGCTTCATCACCGACCTCAAGATCGGCTACTGGCTGGGGGCCACGCCCCGCAACCAGGAGCGCTTCAAGTTCGCCGGCGTGTTCGTCGCGGCCCTCGTGGTCGGGATCTCGATCTACATCCTCGACCGGGCCTTCTCCTTCAGCAGCGGGACGCTCGCCGCGCCCCAGGCCAACCTCATGGCCGCCGTGATCAAGTCGCTGATGTCGCGCGAGCCCGTGACGTGGGCCCTCTACGGGATCGGGGTCTGCGTCACGCTGGCCTGTGAGCTGGCCAAGGTGCCGCCCCTGGCCTTCGCCCTGGGCATGTACCTCCCCCTGCCGCTCACGACCCCTCTCCTCGTCGGAGGGTTCATCTCCCACCTCGTCCGGAAATCGACCAAGAACGCGGCCCTCGCCGAGAAGCGGGTGAACCGCGGGACGCTCGTCGCCTCGGGCTTCATCGCCGGCGGGGCGCTGGTGGGCATCCTGCTGGCCGTCCTGAAGCTGGCCGGCCTCGACCATTTCATCAGCTGGGGCATCCCGCTCGTCCTCGACGGCGGCCGATGGGTGGACGGGACCGCCCTGCCCTGGTACGGCGCCTACGGCGAGGTCATCAGCCTCGCGGCGTTCGTCATCCTGCTCTACGTCCTTTACCGGACGGCCAAGAAAGCCAAAGACTGAGCGCGCCCGGACGCGGCGCGCCGAAGGAGACA
>Ga0182019_10000573_pt1 | contig 18159 bp, 18 predicted proteins | sample 812E2MmetaG_FD_120483 | JGI IMG/M metagenome (GOLD analysis project Ga0182019, IMG submission 120483) | Permafrost microbial communities from Stordalen Mire, Sweden - 812E2M metaG | ecosystem: Environmental > Terrestrial > Soil > Wetlands > Permafrost | place: Sweden: Stordalen | collected...
CTTGACGTACCGCTTGATGCACCTCAACGTTGACCACCGAGGGACTGACGCTCTCCACCGCTGCCGTCACTGCCCGTGAGTAGGAGTCGAGTAAGCCTGTCTCTCCAGCATCGGCTGCCGCGGTGCGTACTGGTTCCTCCGGTAAACCTCCCTCCGGTAAACTTGCGCCCAGCGGTTGGTGCGAGGAAAGAGGCTCCACGAAAAGATTTTCGAGACTCATGCGAAATAGATGAAGCAAGAGTGGACTTGGATTCCGCGACGTGCGAAGCTGGCGCGATCCACTTCTTTCCGACCTTTTCAATGTTGTGTTTTTTGTGCGTTTCGATATGTGCATCTAGCAGCGTCGATGGAAACTCTGACCAATCAAATTCCCACAGCGCTCTGCCTTCTAGCGCTCGCTGCGGGTAGTCTGTGGGCGCAGGCGCCCTCTTCATCGCGGGCCAAAACGGAAGCCGCTTACCTGCTGCGCCTGGAACGCGTCCGCAACCGGCAGGGAGTGTGTGTGCTCCTGCGTGGAGACGGTCAATATCACCTGGAGCATCACACTCCCGATAGAGTCCGGGTTTTTGCCGGAACCCTTGACTCCGAGGAAACACGCCGGCTGGTCCACATTGTCTCAGGCGATCAACTTTTTCGGCTGGAACAGAAGCAGATCACGGACCCCATGCTCAGGTCGGTTGACGATCAGGTGATCCTCGCGGTGCTCAGGCCGCGGGACAGATGGCAAGAACTTTTGTTCCCCGTCCCTCCGTCACGTGAACCTTATCTTGAGTCTATCGTTCCACTGCTCGAGTGGCTCGACCGCATGCAGAAACGGAAAGGGCGGGAATTATCGGAAGAAGAAGGACGGAACAATTGTCGTCCCTTCGTCAATCTGGAACTCACACGGCGGCCCGAGAAGAAGGGGGAGCCGCGCGCAGACGATGCGAGTGCGCCGACCGCTCCTGTCCCGGAAAGCATGCCCGGCGTCTCGGCCCCAGTACCGCAGGGCCCGGTGGCCGCAGAGAAGGCCTATGTTTTGCGGATGGTCGATTCAGCATTCGTCAAGGGGACGATTGAAATGTCTTGTACCCTGGTTTCGCGTTCCGGCGCATACCACTTCGTAAAGCAGTCTCGTGGGTATGGTTCGCAAAAAGTGCTGAGCTTGGTGCGCGACGGCACCCTCGACGAAACGCAGATTGCGGCCCTTCGCCAGCTTATCGATGCTCCCGAACTGAGGGAGCCGCCCTCGGGTCCACGGCCGTCAGAACTCGCTATACCGCTTACTGGGGGCCCCACGCAGACGTTTGTCTCATTCCCGCGCGATGGCACGATCCAGAAATTCGAAGCCTGGCAGTCGCTTCAAGTCGTCTCCGGCAGAAGAACACCGACTGTGCAGGAACATGGAATGAAAGCCCTATTGCCGCTTCGGCAATGGCTCAAGATGAATCTCGGTGAAGCGAAAGCTGCGCCCACGGCAAATCCTCTGAATGCCAAGTGCATGCAGGAACCGTGAGCCGCGTTAATCTGCGCTTCTACCCGAGCAGCGACCAACCGCCGCTGGCTTCTTCGACCTCAACCATTTCTTTCAGTTCGGGATAGTGTTTTACCAGGGTCTTCGGCGCCCGTACTCTCTTTCCGTCGAGCAGATGCCTCAACTCCAGCGCATTCACCGCGGCCTTGGCCTGAAAGTGATTGTTCGCAATCACGAATGTCGACTCGGCCTTATGCGCGATGAGCTCGACCTTTTCTTTCCACTTCTCGAGTTCCGCGGGTTTGTAGAGGTAGTTGTAACGATCGTCGCGGTTGTCTGCGTCGAACCACTGCTCGTAGTTGCGGCCATGCAGGCGGACGTATCCTACGCCCGACGTGACATGCTCGGTCGGCGCGAGCGAACGGCCCAGCAACGGCTGATCGATGTTGCAGAAGCCCACGTTGTGGCGCATGAATTCGGCGATCGTTTCCAGATTGTCCCAGCTTTCGTGCCGCACTTCGACCACTCGCGGATACTCGATGAACTGCCGCAGCAACTGCTCCAGGTATTCGCGGTTCAGACTGGTGTTCTTGAACGAGACGGGGAACTGGATGAGCAGCGCGCCCAGTTTGCCTTCCGCGGCGAGTGAGTCCAGACCTTCCCGGGCAAGGCGTTCGTCCTGGTCATTCGGACGGATGCTGGCCGCCGAGGTGGGTTCCATCACGGCCAGCGGAGAATGGGTGAATGACCGGTGCAGCTTCGCGGTGAAAAGAAAATTTGGATTGACCGCCGCTGCTTTCCGCGACCACAGGCGGCCCAGTTCCGGGCGTATGTGCCCATAAAACGAAGTGTTGATTTCGATGACGTCGAAGAATCGCGCCAGAAATTCGACCGGATGAATTTTCTTCCGTGTCACCTCAGGCGGATAGAGAATTCCGTCCCAGTCCTTATAAGACCAGCCAGCAGTCCCGATGCGGATTCTCGAAGCATGTTCCATGCGGGGCAGCCAGATGCTCGCAGGTTAGCATATGCCTTGTGTGGCGCGGGCGCCCCGCCCGCGAACGCCGTGAGCATGCCGGAACCTGAGCAAATAGACAAACGCAATGAAGAATAGTCAGTAGAGAAGAATCGCGACCCAGTAAATCCCGGTCGGATACGCCGCATTGCGCTCGTAGCAAGCGCCCACCGCAAACTGCCGCACGCCTGGATCGCGCAGCATAGGCAACGCGGCTTGCGGCAGCACCTCCGGACGGCTCTGGGTGTAGGTGATTATTTTTCGATTGTCGTAAGCCGTTGCCAGCAGCCGAGCGTTCGGACGGTTCTCACCCGCCAGCGAGCAGGCAACCTCGTCCAGATTTGGCGGCGTGAGTCGTACAAGCTCCGAAAGCCCTGCCTGTTGCCGCATCTCAGCGACGGCCCGGCCGACTAATTTTCCGCTTTGCTCGGGGGAATACGATGGGACCTCGTGCGCGAAATCCTGCACCACGTACAGCCGGCCTTTGCTCCAGATGGCCGCGATGCCCGCGACATTGAAGCCGCGGTCGAGCAGGTTTTGCCGGTGTGGAGGCGAGCGCATCAGGGCTTCATTCGCGCCTGGAGTGCACGTAGCGTCGGCGATATTCTCGCCGGCGCGATCGATTTTCAGCGGGCTGACCAAGGCAATTCTATCGAGCAGCGAAGGCTCACCAGACAACTGATGCTCCAGTCGGTCGCTTGCAACCATCAGACGGGCGTGGGCTCGTGCCGCCTCGCGCAGACTTTCATCCACGCGCAATGGCGGCACGCCCGCAAGTTCACGGTTCTTGTTGGCCGATTCCAAAAGTTCGTTCTCGGCGGCGGAGTCCTCGCCAGCGGAGGACACGGCCGCCGAGTTCGAGTGGGGGGCGGGCTGCTTGGTGCTAACGTCGTTGCGAGAGTTGCTGCGAACGTCGTTGTGAGAGCTACTGCTAACTTCTCCTGCTGGGGCGGTTGTTTGTGCCGCGCAGGGTCCAGGATTTACCGCCAACATCGCGAATGAAACAGCCAGGGCCCGGAGCATAATTTTGTGGTTGGCGGTGTGGCGAGGGGATCGCCGGTAAAGTTCCGCTTTCCATCTCTCACGCTAGCTTCTAGAATTCAGCTCAGCTACTTACTATGGAGACCATACTGCTGGTTACCGTGCTCGTCGGAACCCTTGTCCCGCTTAGGGTCTCAGTCGTTCTGCTGCGCCGCGTTTCGGCTGCCGCGCAAGTGGATGTAAAAGCGGAAGTTGCGGGTCAGCTCGAAAGGCTTAGCATGTCCCGCGGCCAGAAGTTCAGTGCCGCCACTGCCGATATGGCCAGTCGGTTGGAGCACGTGGAGGCCAGTTATGGATAGCCTTTCGATACCAGCCCTGGCAATTATTTCCGCTGTGCTGGGAGGCGTTTTCACGTGGCTCGTTTTGCGGACCAAGTCCGCCGTGCTACGGGAGCAAGTATCGACTCTGGAGCGAACGCTAACTGCTGTGCGGGAAGAACTCAGCACGGCGAACTCCAACAACTCGGAGCTTAGGGCTGAAGTAGCAGGACTCAAATCCCTCAACTCTGCGTCGGCGGAACTGCGCCCGGCTTTCCAAGCCTTGGCTGCCGACGCCCTAAGGACCAACAACGAATCTTTCCTGCAGTTGGCAAGTACGCGCCTGGGGACGTATCAAGCCGAAGCGAAGGGAGATTTGAAAGCCCGCCAGAAGGCCGTCGAAGAATTGGTGACGCCGATCAAAGAATCTCTGACCAAGGTTGACGCTCAAATCCGGCTCATCGAGAATGAGCGCAGCCAAGCCTACGGAACTCTTACCGAGCAAGTCCGCTCATTGATTTCTACGCAGGAGCAGTTGCGCAGCGAGACTGGAAACCTAGTGAAGGCTCTGCGCACACCGGCGGTCCGTGGTCGTTGGGGAGAAATCCAGTTGAAGCGGGTTGTCGAAATTGCAGGCATGCTGAGCCACTGCGACTTCGAGGAACAAGTATCCGCCGATACGATCGACGGCCGGTTGCGTCCAGATCTAGTAGTGAGGCTGCCTGCCGGGAAGAATGTCGTGGTTGACGCGAAAACTCCGCTGCAGGCCTACCTGGACGCAGTGGAAGCAACTGATGATGACATCCGGAAAGAAAAATTGCTCGAACACGCTCGACAGGTTCGAGGGCACATGGCCAAGCTCGGTTCGAAATCCTATTCAGACCAGTTTCAGCCAGCTCCCGAGTTCGTGGTCATGTTTCTACCCGGAGAAACCTTCTTCAGCGCAGCGCTCGAACAGGATCCCGGCTTAATCGAGCACGGAGTGAATCAGGGCGTAGTCCTTGCCTCTCCGACAACCCTCATTGCGATCCTCAAGGCGGTTGCCTTTGGATGGACGCAAGAGAAAATCGCTGAAAATGCACAGCAGATCAGTGAACTCGGCAAAGAGTTGTATGAGCGCTTGCGCATCTTTGCGACCCATCTCGGCGACGTAGGGAAGGGTCTCGACCGCGCGGTGGTATCTTACAATAAGGCAGTGGGTTCGTTGGAGAGCCGGGTTCTAGTGTCGGCGCGGCGGTTCCCTGAACTAGGAGCGGCGAACGTAGTGGAAATGCCGGAACCCGCCCAGATCGAGACCACTTCCCGCACCCTCGCGCTGGTGTGGGCTGAAGAGGAAATTCTCATCCCAGAGGAGACCCCCGGGAAAGATTTACGCCGATGAATCTGAGCTGGTCGAGGGCGGGAAAAGTATGCCTCAGGCGCTAAAGCGCGAACACATTTCTACCGGATTAACGGCACGACTGAAGTCGTGCCCTTCCCAAAACTCGCTCGAATGAGAATTGTTCCGGCAACCTGCCAGGCTCATGCGAAGTTCCGCACGGCTTCGCTCATCCCTTTCTCGTACGCGGAAATCAGCTTATCCAGTGTGGCATTGACCTGATGGTCGATTTGTTTGCGCGAAGGATCGGCGTTAAACCACGCGAGTGACTGTCGGATCCCTTCGGCAAACGTGGTGGTGGCGCAGTAGCCGGGGACGAAACGTTTGATCCTGGAGTTGTCGAAGACTACACTCACGGACTTGTCTCCCAGTAGTGTCCCCTTTTTTCCCGGGACACACGCGGCGATGAAGTCGGATGGAATGTGTACAAGCTGTGGTTCCACGCCGACGGCGGCACCGACGATGCGAAAAAGCTGATCCCAGGACAGTACCTCATCCGAGGTGATGTGGAACGCTTGTCCGATGGATGGTTGATGGCCGAGCAAGCCTACTAGTCCTTTGGCGAAATCGGAGTTGTGCGTTACCACCCATAGGGAAGTGCCGTCTCCCGGCACAACCATTTGTTGTCCGCGGATCATCCGGTCGACCGCGGTGTAAGACTGCTGCCAGCTATTCAACACGAGCGGAATTAGCGTATTGCCATAGGTGAGCGATGGGCGCACGATGGTCACAGGAAAGCTCTCGTCGCGATAGGCCTGCATCAGGCGCTCTTCACAGGCGATCTTATTTCTTGAATAGTCCCAATAGGGATTGGCCAGCGGTGTGGACTCCGTAATCAAGTAGCAGGTCTGTGGTTTCTGATAAGCGCTGGCAGAACTTATGAAAATGAACTGGCGGGTGCGGCCGCGGAACAGTTTGAGATCGCGTTCGATGTCGGCGGGGGTGAAAGCGATCCAGTCGACGATGGCATCGAAGGACTCGTGTTCGAGTTGCTGAGGCAGGGCGGGATCGTTAACGTCCGCCATCAGAGCTTTGACGCCAGGCGGAAGCTGCGACGGATGCTGGCCGCGGGTCAGCAGTGTGACGTCCATGCCGCGCTGGGCTGCTAGCGCGGTGGAAGCGGTGCTGATGATTCCGGTTCCACCAATAAAAAGAATTTTCATAGGAGATTATTTGTAGCAGGAATCGGGCATCGTTGACATTGGGCGCGCGGCGGTGGGCGACTAACGACACCCGCCCAAGCAGAGCTTGGACGGGGCACCCTTTTGAGTCTGACGGACGCTCAGCTCGGGCCACCCGATCTATGCGATTTCGCGGGCGTTGTCTGACAGCTTACTTTGCGTCGCGGACTTCACTTGGTCCGCGCCTCTCACTTCCCAGATTCCGTCGAAATTGACGAAGTAGGGCTCGATCGAAATATCGGGGAAGTTTGTGGTGAGAAGTTCTGCAGCGCGGAGGAGTTCGCTGCCGTGATGGTCGGCCTCGGCTGCCTTGTCTCCTTTGAAATGGGCTAGTCCACCGTAAGTGGCACAGTCGGAGTGGCTCATGACGAAGACGCGTTGGGTCTGGTGCAGGCGGATGGACATGCGGACCTGTTCGAGGATGAAATCCTGTTCGAAGTCGTTGCGCGGAGAGGCGAGGGTTTTGGCTCCTCCGGCGACAATGATCATATCGGCGCGCTCGATGGCTTGCTTCTTCAGGAACTTCCGAACGGCGGTACTGATGCGGTGATCGAAACAGCAGAGAACGGCGGCATCGGCTACGTACTGGCCGTCGGGCGAGTCGAAATGGAAGATCTTGCGCATCGGAACTCCATCATGATTCTAACTTGCGCAAACAATTCATTACGCACAAAGTGATCGTGCTCCCCCCGCTGGGCGGACGAGGGCGTCCGCCCCTGCGTGGTTCCTGCTAGGCTCCGCGCTTTGTTTTCAGCTCGGTTAACAACTGCTCGATGCGGTCTTCTTTTTCCAGGGCGGCCAAGCGGTCTTCCACGTCTTCGGCGAGGAGTTGGGCTTTGGCTCCGCCTATGGCTTCTTCGCGGGCTACTTTTTTCTTCATGCGGTCGAAGGTGGCGGACTTGGTGTTGGCGCTCATGCCCGACTGGGCGTCGGTGGCTTTCGTGGCGGTGCGGGCTCGGCGGTGCTGCGCGATCAGCAGATCGGCTTTGGCGTTGGCCTCAGCCAGCTTTTGATCAAGATTGCGCAGCGCCGATTTTAGATTCTCGACTTGGGCCTTCTGGTCCTCCAGTTGTTGCGCGAAGTTGGCGCTTAGATCGCGATGACTCTCTACGCGGAGTAGAGCGGCGCGGGCCAGGTCGTCTTGCTTTTTGTCGACCGAGAGTTCGGCCTTGCGCATCCATTCCTTGATTTTGTCGTCGTTTTCTAGCTTCTTCTTTTCGAGCAGATGCTGGTCGGCGATGGCGATGGCGACCTGGGTTTTGACCTGCAGGAGCTGGTTGTGCATGTCGAGGATGACTTGCTTGATCATCTTTTCGGGCTCCTCGGCTTTGTCGATCAGGTCGTTGAGGTTGGCCCGGACTAAGGTGGAAACACGTTCAAGTAATGCCATATGACACCTCGTTGTGAATCGTTGTTGGTCGTTGGTCGCTAGTCGTTGGGGCGTTTCCAGGCGCCGCCTACCAGAGAAATCGCGATATAGGCCGCGATTCCGGCGGCTACCCAGACGCCCATATGGCCAGTGGCCGCGCCGAGGGCCGCGCCCATGGCGGCTCCGAGGGCGACGGACAGGCCGAGTGATCTGGCGTGATGAACTTCCTGTTGCACGGAATACCTCCTTAGGTCGGTTGTTAGTCGATGGTCGATGGTCGTTGGTCGTTCGCGATTCGTTGTCCGCCGGTCGCGTTCCTGCCGAACCACTACCCATGACCTGCCTCTCTACTTTTCCTCCGGCTTCGGTGCCTTGTCACCGATGGGGCGCACTTTGCCCAATAGTTCTCCGAGGGGCATGCCGGAGAGAGTTTCGAACAGGGCCGGCACTTGTGCCGCCATTTTTGTTATGTCGCCGGTGATCTTGTTCAATCCGGCGGTGTCGCCGTTGCCGGTGGAGACGATTGTGATTTTGTCCACGTTGGCTAGCGGCGCGGCCAGGGCCTTCACGATTTCCGGCAGGCTGGTAATCAGTTTGTCGATAACCGCGGCCTGGTTGTACTCCTGGTAGGCTGCGGCTTTTACGTTCATGGCCTTGGCTTCGGCTTCACCTTTCTTGAAGATGATTTCGGCCTCGGCTTCTCCCTGCGCGCGAATCGCCGACGCCTGGCCTTCGGCTTCGGCGATCAGGCGTTGCTTCTCAGCGGCGGCGAGCGTTTCGATGCGCTGACGCTCGATCTCGGCTCCTTTTAACACGGTCGCGATGAGCTCTTTTTCGCGGCGGTTGATTTCGGCGTCCTGGACCTTGACCTGTCCTTCTTTTTCGACTTGCTGCACCCGGACGCTTTCGGTGATGACCTGCTGCTGCATGATGTTGGTTTGAATGTCGTAAGCCTTGTCGGCCTGCGCCTGCTGCTTTTTCGTGACTTCGAGGTACTGCGCTTTCTTGATTTCGAGGTCGCGCTGCGATTCTGCCTGCTTGGCTTGAGAGAGGGTTTCAGCGAGCACGCGCTCTTGGTCAGCTTGCGCCTTCGCAACCGCGGCTTCCCGAGTCGCCATGGCGCGCCGGATGGCTGTGTCACGGTCGGCTTCGGCTGTGGCGACGTCGGCGTCGCGCTTGATGCGAGCGACGTCGGGCTTGCCCATGTTGGTGATGTATTCGTTTTTGTCGCGGACCTCTTTGATAGTGAAAGAAATAACTTCGAGGCCCATCTTGTTCATGTCGTCGGCGCAGGTGGCTCGCATGCGGTCGCCTACCATCTCCGGCTGCTTGACGATTTCTTCGACGGTGAGTTGTCCGATGATGCCGCGCAGATGGCCTTCCATCACCAGTCGGATCAGGCCTTCGCGCTCCTGATCGGTTTTGGTGAGGAACTGCTCGGCCGCGGTCAGGATGGATTCCTTGTCGGACTTCACCTTGATTTGAGCGACAGCCTCGACGGTGACGGCTACGCCCTGCTTAGTGTAGAGGTCCTGCTGCGGAGCTACGTCGAACGACATGAGTTCGAGCGAGAGGTCTTTGCAGCTTTCGACCATGGGAAAGATGACGGTACCGTGTCCCTGGATAACGCGAGTTCCACGAAAACCGTAAACAATCAGCGCTTCATGGGGTCCCGCTTTGCGGTATAAGCGGGCCAGCATGCTCATCAGGAACAAAGTCGCCAGCACGACCAGTCCTGCGATGACCCAGATTTCCATTGCTATGCCGAACATATCGCCTCCTGAAGAATCGTTGCTCGCTGCCCAGCCCCTCAAGGGGCGTCTGCTTTCGAAAGCCTTTGGCACCGCTAAAGCGATACCCTGATACAAACCCAGCGTCACTGACGCGATGCTTCAATACAAAGCGCGAATGGTTCCGCAGCTTCTTAGTGACTCATGACTCGGTCCAGATCGCACACGATGCGTTGCGGATCGCTGTGGCCGAGGAACACATCTCCATTCGTGGTCTTGATGTGGACGACCTTATTGCCCCACACGTAGGCGCGGGTCTTGCCGATACCGCGAATGCCATAGCCGCGCAGCATGCTCCAGGATTCGGGCGCATAACTCTGGATCTGCTGCCTGGGGATGGAACGCAGACGGAAACCGAGGGCGCGAATCTCGACGCCGTGACGCAGGAAACGGTACTGGAATCCGCTCCAGGCAGCGGCGATGGTGGCCAATCCGATCACCCCGGCGATGGCCATCGAAAGACGCAGGACCGGGACAGGCGCCAGGGCTCCGGCAATCGCAGGCCCGATAATGGCGGGCAGGATGAACAGGGTGAAGATTCGTCCCGAGTGAGTCTCTTCTGCCAGAAGATCATTTGCCAAAGATCCGGTGGACGGCAGCGCCGGTTCGCGCCTGGATCCGATGTAAAACGCGATCAGCAAGACGGCGGCGATGGGGAGCGCCAGCAGCATGGTAGCCGGAATCATGGATGTGCCGTGGAGGTTGTAGTTCACGATGCCCCGATTGACCTCGACCATCAATCCAAGAACAAGAGCGAAAAAGCCGAGCAGCGCCCAGGAAAACGCGTCCACACGGCTGTGGCTCGCGTAGAGCAACAGGGGAGTGAAGGTCACCAGCAAGAATGCTATGAATCCCACGCCAAACCGGGCCGCCTGCTCGGGCGACATCCAGCCGTTGGCTTGGCCGGCGGCGTTGAAATGCGTGGCCACGTGGGCCGGCAGTTGGTCCCAGACTTGGGTGTACTGGAGCGCGACCAGCGGCAGCGCCAACCAGAGGAAGAGGATTGCGATTTGAAAGATTCGACGATGCATAGAGACGCAACTCCTGGCTCTTAGCCTTTAGCTCTTAGCTTCTAGCTCGTAGCAACCCAAACACTTTACTCACCGCTGATTTCCTCCCAGCGCTTGACGTAGGCAATGCCTTTCTCGTAGCGCTCCACCATTACTTCGGCGCCTTTTTCCAGGGCGGTACCATTCTCGCTGCGCGCGCCGCAGGTGCGCCTGGTTCCGGCCTGCGAATAAATGATTTCGCCGGTGCCGTTTTCTCGGATGGGCATCGAGATCCTTCCCAGTACGCCAACCATCTCGTAGTCGGCGGAGTCCATATTTTCCTCGTGCGAAATCAGCACTCGAGTCAGGAACAGGAAAACGATGGCGGCGCCGAAGAGTCCAGCTCCGAGAGCCAGCAGCAGGCCGAGAGCGAACCATATGCTCGAGAAGCGCGTGATGAGGTAGCCGGTACCTCCGAACCACGCCAGAAACGCCGTCAAGGTTACGAAGTTGAACGGCGACACCGCCGCGTGATGACCGGCGTGGGCGCCATCTGCTGGGCTGCCGTTCGCTGCGGTGGGAACGTGTCCAGCCGGAGCGTGCCCACCTAGAGCATGACCGCCCGCGTGCGGAGAGTGCGGCAAATGCAATTGCCAGCGCATTCCGCCGACGATGAACGAAATCGCACTCAGCAGAAATCCGACGGCGAAACAGGTTAGGTAAAAATCAGACCACATCATATGACAGGTCATAAGTCTCGCCTCCTGGGTGCGGCGCCGTTGTCGCGCGCGGGTTCCGGACGCAGCGCTTCGAACAGGCGGTCGGCGAGTCCGGGCGTGTTCAGGATTTCGCCGAGCAGCAGCAAGCAACGGCGGGTGTCCTTTTCACGCGCGACCTTGATCAGGACGTTGCTGACTTCCGGGTCACTGGCGAAACGCTCCGAGCCTTGCAGGAGCCACACATCGAGTTGACCTTCGGTGGTGCGCAGGTCGGAGACCAGTTCCGTGTGATAGCCCTCGGGGTCGTCGACCAGAAAGCCGGGGTGCACCTTGAAGAAGCGTGCCAGCACAGCGCGCGAGGACTGCGTCATGTGCGGACGCTTCCCCCCCTCGATCTGCGAGAGATAGGACTGGCTGATGGTCTCGCCGGTCTCGGTCTGAATGCCCTTCATCAACTCCTGTTGGGTGAGGGGGCGATTCAATCCGCGGAGGGAACCCTCGACTTCGCGGAGGTAGCGAATTTTTTCTCCCAGAGTCATATATGCCAAATCGCAATAAGTATATCGCAATATGGAATATTGTCAAGAACTCGATCGTCAGCGTTTCCAATGCCTTAGGGAAGAGTTCCACGACACCTGTTCAAAGAAAAAGCCTCCGCCGGGGGGCGGAGGCGTGAACCGAAAAGGCCGCGTTGGCTTAGTTCACCTGCAATTGCACCTGGGTGTTGTGCGATGCTCCCGTTCCGGCGGAGCCGGAGATGGTGATGGTGTAGATTCCGGCCTGGGTGCCGCCGCTGGGGGTAGTGTTGCTGCTGGATGATCCACAGCCCGACTGCAACAGCATCGCGCCCGCGATGAGGCCGAGGACAACCCCAAGCAACCAGCGGCGACGTTTGCGACCAGCGCCAATGCCCAGTCCGACGAGGCTCAGACCTCCGATGGGCAGCCATGCGGCATAAGGCGAGCCGTGGCGGAGCAAATTGCCAGTGGTCACGGGGCGGGCCACGGTGGCGATGCTCAGCGTCGTGGTTGCCGAACCGCCCCCTGAGAGCGTGACGCTGGTGGGGTTGAAGGTGGGAGTAGTTGCGGTCACCATCGAAGGCGACGTGGTTTGGCCGGGAGTGATGGTGGCGTTATAGCCAAGGGGGCTTGTAGGTTTAAAGACGACCTGGAAAGTGGCCGTGTCGCCGGCATTAATGGCGGGAGTCGAGGTCGAGGCTTGGATGCCGAAGTCGACAATGTTCGCAGGTGGCTGCGCCGGAGAACATATCGCCACTATGCCGCTGTTGTTTGCGGTAGCACTGCCCGAGATTTGGATTTGCTGAGCGGTGCCCGTAATGGCAGGTGTCAGGTCGACTTCAACAATTGCTGAGGTGCAGGGGGTGGTCGAACACACAGCCAGGGTCGGAATAAAGCAAGAGATCGTCGTTCCTTGCACCGTGCCGCAGCTTCCCGTGCCGCTGGTAACTTTGGCGGTGGGAGTCGATGTCAGCCCGGTGGTTGGCAAATTTACCGCGGTGAAGGTGACCTGGGATGCGCTGTCGGGGCCGGTGTTGGTGATGTTGAACGTAAACGCGACCTGAGTTCCGGCCGCGACCGGGTTGGGCGATGGGCTGGTGCTGGACGGAGCCACGGTGAGTACGCTTTTGGCGCCGATCTGACTCACGAAAGCATCCTGTGGCCCGTTCAACTGTCCCTGGTATGCAGTTGAGGTAATGGGGAATTTGGTACTTGAGGATTGTGAGGATTGGGTGTTGCCGGCCGCGTAAGTGGCGCCGAAGACGTCGATTGCGACCCCGGTGCCCTGATCCTGCTGGCTTCCGCCAAGATAAGTTAGGAGATCACCAGCGCCCCGTCCCGAGAACGTAGTGGAAATCACTGCGACGAAAGCATCTCCACCGCCACCGTATGACTGGAGAGCGTTTGGAGTCAAGAGCAGATCGGGCGAACTGGTCGAGCCCACCACGTGGGCTGCCTGCACCGGATCCACTTGGATAGCCTGGCCGACGTCCGATCCGCTGCCGCCCAGGTAAGTGAAGTAGTTCAGCGGGTACGACGAACCGGTAAGATTGCCGATCTTGGCGATGAAGGCGTCTCCACCCCCGCCATAAGCCGTCTGAAAGCCAGAGCCGGTGCTAACCCAATCAGTCGAGGTGGTGGAGCCGGTGATGTAGGTATTATTGGAGGAATCGACCGCAATGGCATAGCCAATGTCGTCGCCCGATCCGCCCAGGTATGTGCAGTAGATGGGGAGCGTGAATCCGGCCTTAGGCGTGATCTTGGCCACGAAGGCGTCCAGCGCAGTTGGGTTGCTCAAGGAGCAGGCTGTCTTGCTGGCTTCGTCGAGGCAGCTCTGGTAAGCAAGATTAAGCGGAAACCTTACTTCACCCTGGTTTGGCCCGTCCACAGGCAGAAAATTCGTTGCTCCGGTGATGTACATGCTGCCAGAGCCGTCCACCGCAATGCCGCCTCCCTGGGTCTGCCCCGACTGCGGGTTCCCGCCGCCCAAGTATGTGGAGTAAATCATGCTCTGGCTGCCAGTACCCTTCGTAAAGATCTTGCTGGCGAAGAATTGGTTGGGTGCGTGGGATACGAACTGGAAGCCGTTGGGATTCGCTGGGAACCCATTGCTTTGGTCGTTCGTCGAGGTGGTGGTTCCGGTTACAAAGGCGTTTCCAGTACCATCGATTGCCAGACCGGTGACCGTATCAATTCCGTTGCCGGCGAGAAAAGTGGAATAGGTGAGGGTATAAACGAGTTGCTGGGGCGTGCCGGTTAACGTGATTGCACTGACGAATCCGTGCGATCCGGTTGCTGAGTCTTGGAACCCGTTGATCGTAGGGAAGTCGGACGAAGTCGTCGAACCAGCGACGTAGATGTTGGAGTTCGAATCGACTGCGATACCAGCCAGACTGTCAACTTGCGATCCGCCCAGGTAGATGGAGTACACCAACTGGGATGTGCCTGTGCCCGCGTTTTGCGGGAAGATCTTGGAAATAAATATGTTCTGCGCGCCCTTCCTGGTGGAACCATCGGTCACCGGGAAGTCGGTGGAGTTGGTCGAGCCCGCCAGATAGATATTGCCGTCGCCGCCGCCATTGACGGCGACCTTCACTAGGCCCTCAGTGCCGCTTCCGCCGAGGTAGGTCGAGTAGCTCAACACCGGGTCGATCACCAGTTCGCGGCTGTGGTCGTAATCTCCGATGGTGAAGCCGATCTTGTTTTCAGCGATCTGACGGAAGCTGCCTGCGACCGGCTTCTGCACGTTTCCCTCCTGCTGATAGACGCGAGGTGCACGGAAGCGCACGTCTCCGTTAGCGGTTGCGAGGATGAGGTCGCCTGAATCGCCGGAATCAATGCGCGCGGAAGCGCCTTTGAAGGTCAGCGCGATCTGGTTTGGGTCTGCGGCTGACGCTACTCGGAAGTCGTATTCGAGCTGTCCCTGGTTGCCGTAGTAGACCAGATCGACTCCGGGATAAACCGCCTGATACTGCACGCGGGCAAACTGCGGAACGTCAAGATGCCACTTGGCAGGGTCGTTGCCGATGAAGTAGGTGCTCTTTCCCGGCAGAGGCGAAGCACCGGAAACGCGAGCCGAACAGTTCGCTCCGTCCAGGTGCATGCGGATCACGGAACTGGCTTTGGGCTCCGGGTTAGCGGTTGCGGTACGAGGGTTGGGGGTTATGCGCTGCAGATTGAGCACGGCTTCGTCGGCCGTAAGAAACAGGCCGTAGCCGGCGCCGCGCGCTAGGAACTTTACCTGAGGAGCGGTCTGACCCTGGTTGGGCTCGAAGAAGAGCGGCAGCGACAGGGACTTCGACGGAAGCGCCTTATGTGCGGTAGGTGTTTGCCCGGCAAACCCTCGCCCGCCGGTTTTGGCGGCATGAACATTAGTTGAAAAATGGAACACGCCGCCCGCGGTGGCAAGCACGGCCACCGCCAAGAACACAGCCTTCATCCAACTAGGTGTCTTTTCCGTCTTCTTGGTTGCCACCAAACGTCTCACCGAACCTCCTACCGACACAGGGCAATTCCAATTCACGAAGCTCCTCCGATTTCCCAATTTCGTGGGGTGAGAACAAGAATGGCACACAAAACGCCGCTACCGCTCGACGCCCTTAGGAAGCGGATGCGTACCTGTCACCAGAATACTGGGATTGAACCAAACAAATACTTTTACATTCAACAGATACGCTGTCAAGCCGGACAGACAGCATGGGCCGCTCTAATGAGAAGCCGAAAGAGGGTGAAATGGTTGCCGCGCAAGACGTGGCAAGCCGCGCCTCTGCGGATTTATTTTTTCTTCAGGGCTTCAATCTCGCGCAGCAGGCTCGAGTAGCGACGGACGATCGTTCCCAAATAGGCGATGTGGATGATCCAGGTGACAGCAAAGGCTGCAAACAGGTATGGGTTTCCGCTCATCTTACACTCCCGCGGGGGTCCAAGAGCGATTCCAGGGCATGAGCCTGGTCAATGTCGCGCTGCAGCTTTTCCAAGCGATAGCGCGACCAGCAAACCAGAAGAGCAAAGCATGAGAAGGCCAGCCAGTTGAGAAGCAACACGTGCAGCATGCGCGGATCGATCGACCCGCCGCCTCCCATGACCGGCTGCGGGTGCTGGGTGCGGAAGAACCAGATCGAGAAGTAGACGAAGGGCACGCACAGCGCGCCCAGAACCGCCAGGGCCGCCGCCAGCGTGGGTGTCTGTCCGCTGGAGGAGAAGCGGCGCAGGAAGAGATAGCTCACGTAGATGAGCCACAACACCAGGGTTGAGGTCAAGCGCATATCCCACGTCCACCAGATGCCCCAGACCGGACGCGCCCAGATCGGGCCCGTGATCAGCACGACGGTGCAGAAAACGACGCCCACTTCAGCACTGACCAGCGCGACGATATCGGCCGCAGTCTTGCGGTTAATCAGATAGACGACCGAAGCTCCAAAATTGATGAAGAAGAGGATGAATGCCGTCCAGGCGGAAGGCACGTGATAATAAAAAATCCGCTGCACGTCGCCCATGGTCTGTTCGGTGGGCGCGCCGATCAGGGCCATATACAATGCATAGCTCAGCAGGATCGCGGTCAGCACACCGAGGATGGGGAAAGCTTGTTTCATTCAGCGTTCGTTGTTGCTAGTGGAGAACCGGGCGTCCCCTCCCGGCCGCTATTCTGCTGGACGGGCGAGACGCCCGTCACTCCACCGTATCATTCCGCGTTCAGTACCGTTTCAAACAAAAGCAGACACACTGTAGTAAACACCACATCGTAGGTTGCAAGCAACACGATCCAGAAGCGCGCGCCTTCGCCGTTGAGTATAGCGTTCGTGGATTGCACCATGGCGAGGATGGCAGGAATCGAAATCGGGAACAGCAGCAGCGGCAGCATGATCTCGCGGCTGCGCGTACGCAAAGACATGGCAGCAAAGAAAGTCCCGTTCACGACTAGCGCCCAGGTTCCGAACGCAGCCACCAGGAGCAATTGCCATACTGGGCCGATCGCCCGCAGCCGGTAAAACACGATGAACAGCGGAGTCATCAGCGCTTCGAGCACGGCCACGAAAATAAAATTGCCCACCACCTTGGCCACGAACAGGGAATTTGCCGGGGCGGGCGACACCCGGTAAGCGTCGAGCACCTGGTTGCGAATCTCTCTCGCCCAGGTCTGGTTGAGCGCCACCACCGCCGCGAACAGGAACGCCACCCAGATCAGGCCGCCGGCGATCTGGCGCGATTCTTCGGCGCTCGGATCGAACGAAAAACTGAACACGACCACCACCAGCAGAGAAAAAAACAGCATTGAGTTGATGGCGTCTTTCGATCTCCATTCGAGGCGCAGGTCTTTAAGCAGCGTGACGCGCGTGATGCCGGAGGGCGGTGTCATTGGGAAACCTCCAATCGCTTCAGATCGCGCGTGCGATCGACAATCTTGCCGAATTCCATCCAGACGAATTCGTCGGCCGCGGCTTCGAGCAACGATGCCTGGTGAGTGACGATGAAAATAGTCTTACCCTGATCGCGAATTCCGGCGAGCAGGGCAACCATGTCTGCTGCGGAACGAAGGTCCACATTCGAAAATGGCTCGTCGAGCAGCAGGATTTTAGGATCGTTCAGCAGCGCGCGCGCCAGGGACATTCGCTGGCGCATTCCCTGGGAATATTGGCCAACGGGACGCGCAAGGTCGGGATCGAGTCCAACCGCGCGGATGACCTCCGCGCAGCGCGTGCGGTCGGTGATTCCGTAAAGCCGGGCAAAGTATTCCAAGTTCTCCATCCCGCTCATCTCGTCATAGAGCAAGGAAGGATGCGCCATGTAGCCGACCTGCTGGCAGATGTCGTGAAACTTGCTTGCTCCAAGAATGGAGACCTCGCCGCTGGACGGCTGGTTCAGTCCCGCGAGAGTGCGCAACAGGGTAGTCTTGCCGGCGCCATTATCACCAAGAATGGCGTAAAGTTTACCGCCAGAAAATTGCGCGGTGACGCCGCGCAGAGCGGCAAAGCGGCCGAACTGTTTGATCAGGTTCGAGACTGTAATGACGTTGACGGGGACGAGCGCGGTTTCAGTCAAAGGAGTTAGGCGCCATTTCTCCGCTTCGCGAAGAATTCATCGGCCGCCGATTGAGTCTCTTTGGGGCTTTGTTCTTGCACTTGCTGGTTGATGCCCCAGTCGTGTCCGAACGGGTCCACGATCTTGCCGTAGCGCGCACCCCAAAACATATCCTGCACCGGCATATCTACGCGAGCGCCAGCGCCAACCGCGCGCTGAACGGTCACATCCGCGTCACCGACAAAGAGTGTCACTCGGACGCCCGTTCCACCCAGGGTCTGCAGCGACTTGCATGTTCCACCCTCACTGGCGTCGAATTCGTCACAAACGAACAACTTGTGTCCATCGACGGTCAGCTCGGCGTGGACGAGTTTCGTTCCGTCCGGAGTCATCATCCGGTCCACCTCTTCGGCGCCGAACGCCTTTTTATA
>Ga0182019_10000574_pt1 | contig 18154 bp, 11 predicted proteins | sample 812E2MmetaG_FD_120483 | JGI IMG/M metagenome (GOLD analysis project Ga0182019, IMG submission 120483) | Permafrost microbial communities from Stordalen Mire, Sweden - 812E2M metaG | ecosystem: Environmental > Terrestrial > Soil > Wetlands > Permafrost | place: Sweden: Stordalen | collected...
CGTGGATGTTATACTCGATATGATAGGCGGCGACTATTTCCCCCGCAATCTGAAATGTATGGCAACCGGTGCCCGGCTGGTACAAATCGCTATTCAAAACGGTGCGAAAGCTGAAATCAACTTGTTACCGATTATGCTGAAACGACTGACCATAACGGGATCGACATTAAGAGCCAGAGACGATGACTTTAAAGCCGGCATCGCCCAAAAACTGCATAAAAACGTCTGGCCGTTACTGGCAACCGGAACAATTAAACCCATCATTCATTCCACCTTTGCCCTCAATGAGGCAGCTCTAGCCCATGAACTCATGGAAAGCAGCCGACACATCGGCAAAATAATCTTAGAGGTATAATCCCATGACTTACACCACGCTGATTTCCCCCGCCTTGCTCCGGCAAAATATCGACAATCCTGACTGGATCATTATAGACGGCCGATTTTCCTTGGCGAACAGCGAAGCGGGCGGCTATGCTTATCGCCACGGGCATATACTCCACGCTCGTTATGCGCATTTGAACAACGACCTGTCATCTGCCGTCACCGGGCTAACCGGCCGTCATCCGCTGCCCGACTTCAGGCTGCTGGCAAAAAAACTGGGCGCTTGGGGCACCAGTAATAACAGCCAAGTGGTCGTTTATGACGATGCCGGTGGCGCGTTTGCAGGGCGCTTATGGTGGTTATTGCGTTGCTTGGGACATGATAAGGTCGCCGTATTAAATGGCGGCATTCAGCACTGGCAAAAACAAGGCTATGGGTTAACGACGACCTTGCCCGTCATAAAACCCGCCGTCTTCAGGCCGTATCTGAATAGCACCCGCTGGTTGAATGCCGCGCAAGTCCAAACCGGTCTCGCTAAAAAAGCAATCTGCCTGATCGACGCCCGCAGCCCGGAACGCTATCGCGGCGAACAAGAACCCATAGACCCGGTTGCAGGCCATATTCCCGGCGCATTGAACCGGCCCCTACAATTCAATCTGGATAAGCAGGGCCTGTTTTTATCCGTCGATGCCCTCGCCGACCAGTTCAATCATCTGATCGGTGCAACCCCGCCCGAACAGGTGGTGCATTATTGCGGTTCAGGCGTCACCGCCTGCCATAATTTACTGGCGATGGAATACGCCGGATTAACCGGGGCTAAAGTCTATGCCGGTTCGTGGAGCGAATGGATCAGGGATAAAAACCGGGCGGTAGAGAATTCCTTTTTATATGAGCATGATGGCTGACGATGCTATAATTCAACGCTAAATCGAACACGCAGGAGCCAGCAGTGTACAATGAATTGCGCGCGGAACTGGCAACCAAGGAATTCGTGCGGGCGGAGATTGGCGAAGTTCGTACTGAGATTAGTGGGCTTCGCGCAGAGCTTAAACAAAATGCTTTGTTGCTAAAGATATTGATCGGCATTGCTGTTTTCGGGCTGACGCTATTTAATCCGGCATTCGTCAAATTAATTGAACTGCTTATGAAATGATACCAAAAAGTACCGGTTGGATGGTCTCGCCGGGAAATTTTTTAATCGTGGGCGCTACACCGTTTTCTATGGAATAATGCAAAAATACACATTTTCTTGTGATTGAAAAATACCGCAATTCGACAAAATCAACTACCGAGACACTTAAACTTATGACCAACAAACTTTTTCTATCGTTACTTCTGTTATTCAGTCCAATGGTACTGGCGGCAGATGAGATTCAGCAATTACAAGCTATAAAATCGATGATTTCGCCGCAACAAATCGACATAATAATACAAAAGTTTCAGCCGCAAATGAAGCCTGAGCAACGATCTCAACTATCTAATATCGTTCAGCAGCAGATAAATAATTTGAGTCCGCAAGAAGCGGCGCAACTGGCTAATACTAAAATGATAGACATGCCGGATTTGGTTAAAAAGCACATCAGCAACATTCCTCCAGCCGAAATGAAGCAGATAAAGCAGGCATTAAAACTGCAAAAAACGCCGCAACAATAACGTTGACCTCACGGTTCGCCTATTTTACCGCCCGCCTCCCAAGAAAATAGACCAGTAGGCCGGAATAAGATTTTTTCGAGCATAAGCGAGAAAAAGAGTTTCCGGCACACCGTTGCATGACTGTATAGTGTCCCACTTTAAATTGGAAGCCTGATTTGCTGAGGAGTTAATAAAGATATACTGAATTACAAATTGTCATACCGGCTCATATCTAACAATCCCGCCTCCACGCCTCTGTATATTTTCTGTTGCTCATTAAACCAATCTGCATGTTGCCAGATTTCAGGATTGGTGCGACGGATACCAAACTTACTGTAAAGATGTTCTATATCGATTTCAGTTTGGGCAAAACGGATCATGTCAACAAATTCCCCTAACTGTTCTTTCTCCACACTAAAGTAGAAGTTGGGGTAGCTGCCGATAAAGCCCGGATAAATAGTAATCCTATCATTCTCAGGCTCCCGCCGAGAGTTTTCACCCAGCATTGTTGATATATTGCTATAGGCCTTGTCGATTAACAAGGTATATACAAGATCACCCTTGGAATCACCGGTTTTTACCCTTAACAGGATATTATCGGATAGTGCATGTAATTCCAGACCTTTCAATTTTGCGAGTTTGCGCATTTCACTATCGGCCTGTTGCTGAGCGGACGTAGTATCTGCTCTGATGCATACAGCCTGCTGACACCGGTTAATAGTATCGACGACACCTGCGGCTTTGCCCATTTTCTGCCTGATCTGGTCAAAAAATTCCTTTTTATAATCGGTGGATTGGTAGTTAACTTCGCTGGGATGATCGGTGCTTAATAAAGGAGGGGCCGTACGTAAGCTGTCAAAACCGGGGTACCAGCTGTTATAAATGATTTGCCGCTGCATAGACGGCATAAATCGTAAAAAATTATCTTCTGCATCCTGACGCAACAAATCCATATAGGTTCGGCTGGCAATTTGCAGCCCCGCTGATCCATAAACATTAAAACCAGCCACTAACATGTAATGCAGTTGTTCAAAAATGGGGTAATCAACCACCCAGCCAGTAAAAGGCGTATCGCCAATAAAACCTTGAGTGACGGTTGCGCTGTCTAAATGCCTGAAAACTGTAAGCGCCGCATTTTGATTAGTCCCCTCTCCGTCCCAGATGATATTGAGGCCAAAACCTTTGTTTTTAGGTAACACCTGATCAATATACGTATTTTTTGCTTTGAGGTATTGTTTGCCTAGATCATCATACTTGGTAAATGCAAACAAGCCTACTTGATTGCCTTGCTGTCCTGGCAACGCTAGAAGTTGTGCGTTTTTTGCAAGAAACCCAGTCGTATCTTCGGGGTAAAACTGGCCGGGCTTCGTAAAAACAACCCAGAACTGATCTCTGATACTATCCAAGGCAATTTGTCCACGGCACACAGGACCTTTTATAAATCCTGAGACAAAATACTGAGCATCATCCAGTAAAAATTGATGCCTAGATACCAAGGGTAATTCAATAAAGGCTTCAAAGGGATTAGCGGCCACTTCCGGCTGATAGGAAGGCAATGCTGTTACTTGATAATCCGGCTTAAAAAACAGCTCATCATAACGCTGCATCTTTTGATCACTTAATTCATAGACAAAATGAGTCTTGTCGACAATGGTTTCGGTAATAGGTCGCAGACGGTAATAAAATTTGCCACCCGGATCAGCATAAGGCACTACTGATTTAAGTTCCTCAACGGGTTGGCCCGGGGCAGTTTTAGAGCGCACTAACATAAAAAATTCATTATCAGGATGATTCTTGAAATGAATATGGCCGATAAACACGTGTTCATAGATATAGCGAAATACCAGCTGCTGTTTGAGAGTGGAGCCATTGAAATAGCCCTCCCATTGGGCAACAGCATTAACAGTTTGGCTGGGTAAGGGCGGCAGTGGTTCAACTTTCGAGCCTTCCTGGAGCCATTGCTTCAGGGTATTTTCTTCTTTCAGCGAAAGACCTGGCATGGCGTAGGGCATTCCCCACTTGGGATGGTCATGCTGGTATTTTGGAAATTCTTCTATAGTTGAGCATTGCAATTCGCGATCAAATGCCAAAGCATAATCCTGATCCAGCTTTCCGGATGTTGGCTGCGGATTAAGTCGTTTTAAGTCAAGCAATTTGGCTAAAACTGAATTATCCAGATTGGCGGCTTCGGTATCAATGCGTTCATTTAAAACTGGATAAAAGCTTTTTTTTCTCCAACCCTCTGTATCGGTGGCATCGATAAAAAGCCGGGTAGGATCAGCTGCCGTCAATCGGGTAGAGTTATAAACACGTTGTTTGGTTGCGCCTCTGTCCAGTCCTTCAATTGACCCCAACTTTAACTGGCAGGGTGCATCATAACAGCCGTGGCAAGACACACAGCGTGAGTCCAGTATCGGCTTGATGTCTTTATAAAAAGACACCTTATGTTCTTGCTGATAAAGCTCGGCTTGCTCTGGCGTCATTATCCGTTGCTTAGGCGCAGACGATCCATATAAGCTTTCATAATCTATGGTCTTATAAACAATGGACGCACAACCGGTAATAATAAGAAATACCAGTAAATATAATTTTTTACCCGCGATTGCTCTGAGTTTGTCCACAATGTCACCTGCCAGTTTACTAAAACTTAATATTGATCTACATTCAACATGAAACCACGCGCCGCTATGCCAACAGCTATAGTTGCCTAGAAAAGTTTTGTCCTTTAGTCAAAACAGCGCGTTATTGCCGGGCAAATTATAATTGATTTGCGCATGCTGCGTATAACGGAAGGCATCGGTCTATTGAATCTGGTATGCAGCGATTTGGCGTGCGACGGCAGACAAGTCGCTACGATCTACCAAAAACGGTGGAAAGTCGAAGAGTTCCACAAGTCATTAAAATCCAACGCGGGCTTGGCTGCGTAACATCAGTTAATAATACCAGAGTATGACCTACGCTAATCGATATAACCGAATATTGCTTAATGCCAGTGCTATTTCCAGGTTTTTTGCAGTTTTTCCAGAATTGATTTTGAGAAGCTTAGTGTTATCATTCAAACACTCCTTTGGTGGCTTTTGTGGCAAAAACGATTTATAACATGCTGACGACACGCGCGTTGCTGGATCGATTGGAGACCGATAGCGCTTTAAGACGGATTTGCGGTTGGAACGTAAAAACGATGTCCCCGATGAATGGAGATTCTCAAAGTCATGTGTAACTTACCTCGTTTTTCGGTCGGTAATTTTGCTAGTGGCTTTTTTAGAGAATGCTTTTCTGAATTTTACATGCTCCTCCTGATACCCTATTTACCATGTGCTTTGGATAAAAATTAAGACGAATGGCAAATTTCTGTGAAGATAAAGGCTGCGAGATAACCGCCATGCGCGCGAACCACGGGCGCGTGCTGTGGATCGTGCTCATCATCAATAGTGTGATGTTTTTTGTAGAGCTCTGCATGCGCCACCACCCCGCGCTGCTTCCCCAAATCAAGAGGTCAATTCCATGACACATACGCACAAACATGAACATGAACATGAACATGGGCATGCCCATTGTCACAAGCCAGCAAATTACGGTCGCGCTTTTGCCGTCGGCATTCTGCTTAATGTCGGGTTTGTCGGAGTTGAAGCTGTTTATGGCTTTCTGGCGCATTCGATAGCATTACTGGCAGATGCCAGTCATAACCTGAGTGATGTATTAAGTCTGCTACTCGCATGGGGGGCCAATGTGCTGTCGCGCCGCGCTCCATCCCAAGACTTTACCTATGGTTTACGAAGCTCATCCATTCTGGCGGCGCTGGTCAATGCCGTCCTGCTGCTGGTCGTAACCGGTGGAATTGCTTTGGAAACCATGCAGCGCCTTATGAGTCCGACGCCTGTTGCTGCTGAAACGATCATTTGGGTTGCAGCTTTAGGTGTATTAATTAATACGGCGACGGCGTTATTGTTCATGTCCGGCAGAAAAGCGGATTTGAATATTCGCGGTGCGTTCCTGCACATGGCTACAGACGCCGCCGTCTCGCTTGGTGTGGTGCTTGCCGGGGTAGGAATCCTTGTTGGGGGGTGGCTCTGGTTAGACCCAGCAGTAAGCTTACTTATCGTTATTGTCATTCTGATCAGCACATGGGGATTCCTGTGGGAGTCGATAAAATTAGCCCTGCACGCAGTTCCAGTGGGCATCAACCCACTGCTTGTCCGAAGTTATCTCGTCGGTCTGCCAGGTGTTGCTGAAGCGCATGATTTCCATGTCTGGGGCATGAGCACCACGGAAACAGCGTTGACGGTTCATCTTGTTATGCCAGACGGTCACCCAGGCGATGTTTTCATGGCTAAGATAGCCGAAGAATTGCATGATCGTTTCCACATTCAGCATGCAACTTTGCAGGTTGAGTTGGGTGACGGGATGAAACCCTGTGTGCTAGCTTCAGATCACATAGTCTAAAAGGATTTTAAGGCAGCACGTTTGGATAAAATGATTCATTTTGTCCAAACTTGCGCTAATGCTTATGAGCATGATGTAAGTCGGGCGTGTGCGCATGGATGTGCGTTACCGGCTCATGTTTATGTTGGTGACTATGTGAGCCTACCGGTATCTGAACATGGGTGTGGATATGGTGTCCGTCAGCATGAGTATGGGCGTGTTCATGCTCTAGCGTCTTATGCTCATGCTTGTGTTCATGTCGTTCCGAGATGTGCAGCAGGACACCCGCCACCATCAGTGCAGCACCGCCTAATAGCCACGGACTAAGCCCCCGTTCCCCTAGCCCGAACGCGATTACCGCACCAATAAAGGGAGCTGTGGCGAACACTGACCCCGTCCTGGCTGCGCCGAGTGCTCGTTGCGCCAGTAAATAGAAACGTAGACTGAGGCCATAACCGATTGCGCCGATCAGAAAAAGCCCCACTCCGGCAGACAAGGTCAAGGCCGTTTCGCCGGTCGTCGCCGCAATCAAAAACGAACAGGCTGCGCCCACTGTGGCTTTGCCTAAGACCACTCGTCCGGGATCAAGATCGGCTAATGCCCGCGACAAGGTATTATCCACGGCCCATGAGACGGTGGCCACCAAGACAGCAAGCAAGCCGATAACCTGCGTCGTCCCATTTCCTGCGCGATCAAATATCAACAGGGCGCCGCCTAACGTCAACAAAGCTATTGCTAGTCCTACACGGCGGTAGATGTGCTCTCGATATAGCAGGCAAGACAGCAGCACGGTAAACACGGCTTCCAGTGTTAGCATGAGTGATGCGCTCATGCCGCTCGTGTGTTGCAGCCCCCATGAAAGTGCCACTGGGCCAATCACCGCACCGCACAACGCCATGAGCAAAAGACGCGGCAAGTGTCGCCGCCGCAAGGCAGCTTCTTTGGCAATGCCGGAACGCAGTAATAACCCCATTATCGCAGCCCCCGCATAGAGCATGGCAGCGGTCATCCAAGCACTCACGCCGACGCCAACCCGTTGCACCAGTGGCGTGCTGGCTCCGAATAAGAGTGCCGCCAACAATGCCAAGAATGCGCCGCGTGCGGCGGGAAGATTTTTCACGCTGAGGTTCCATGTAGGAATTGCAATAATTCAGTTATTGGATATTTTAAATTGGTAGTGGAATTATAATACAGTATTATTTGCATAAATTAATTACATTAAAATGAAACGATTATTCCATATCAGTTGGGTGTTCTTGTTGGCAATCGTGGTGTCACTTTTTCTCTGGCTAAGGCCTATGTCCGTTAATTCTCTGAACTACCTAATTTGGAAATGCTCGACAACTACGCAGACCGAAACCGGCAATATTGTTTACCGGGATGCACATATCCATTATGTCGCTTATGGTCAAGGCGATCCTGTGCTGTTATTGCATGGGGGGTTGAGTAATAAATTAAGCTGGTTTTCTCAGATACCCTGGCTGGTTGCCGCTGGACGACGAGTCGTGCTGATCGATACCCGAGGTCATGGCGATTCAACACACGGCAATCCTAAACTCAGCTACCCGATTTTTGCAGAAGACACGTTACAGGTGCTGGATAGGCTTGGCATTCAGCATACCGATATTATCGGCTGGAGCGACGGTGGTATTATTGCACTGTTGCTGGGCTTAGACACGCCGCAACGGGTAGGGCGAATCGTTGCTATTAGCGCCAATTTCCAACCTTCCGGATTAATCCCTGAAACCGATAGCAATCAGGATAAGCCTGATAACACGTCACTAAAAAAAATCACCGATAGGCTGCGTGGCTGGTGGTCGGGCGCGGGTGAAAAACATGCCGTTCTGGAATCGGAGCTAAAGGAATTGTGGCGGACATCCCCTTTACTTGATCATTCCGATTTGCAGGCCATTACAGCCCCAACGCTGGTGATTACCGGTGAAAATGACATCATTGAGTTGTCGCATTCCAGTGAACTAGCCGAGATGTTGGTGCATGGCAAACTTGAAATTGTGCCCGGCGCAGGTCACGCCGCGCCTGTTACTCATGCCCGACAGATCAACCAATTAATTGCATCGTTCCTAGGCATTGAACCGCCGCAGTGACAGCCTAATTTTTTAAAAATAGATTATCTAATGAAAATCAAAAAACCTCTGCTTGTTTGTCTCTTGTTAGGCTTAACTTTGATTGGCATCTGGTTGGTAACCCATATCAACCCGCCAGTTTTTCAAAAAACGATTAACACTGAAAGTTTTGGCGACATAGCTGTTGCCCAACCTGCTTGGGGCTCGAAAGCGTTGACGTTGGTTTTTGTCGATACCAAGAAATTTCCAGCCCAGGATCTAGGTCAGCGCTTGGCAGCCACCGGCATCACTGCGGTAATTGTCGATTCGGTGCAATTTTTTAAAGGCTTTAATGCCGAAACCGGGCAATGCCTTGATGACCAACATGTTACCGAAGCCATAGCTACGCTGGTAAAAGCACTGCCAGCACCGCAGGCAAACCAGCTAATTGTTGCCGGCATTGCCGAAGGCGCATTGATACCGTTTATTAATGCCCAATCCACATCGGGAAATGCCGCCACTAATCTCTCTATCGGTTTTACAGCCATACTGCCTGACAAACTGGCCTTGTGTCCGCCGTTATCCAGCAAACTTCAAAATCAAAAACAAATTCTGGTTACGTCTCCTAGTCTACAAGGGAATTGGCGTTCGATCTGGTCGGATCAACCCGCTGATGAAACGGCTCTCTTTATCAGGGCATTAGGAAATATCGATACCCGGATTGCCGCTTACGACACGCCACTTGATACGCTACTCGTTGAGGAACTGACTAGCGCCATTGGGCAAACCGACCCATCTTCGCCCCCCATGCCGGTAGTCGAAGTGCCTGCGGCCAAACCCAAGGATAACGTCACGCTTTTTTATTCCGGCGATGGGGGCTGGCGCGATCTGGATAGAACCGTAGCCGGAGAAATGGCCGCCTTGAATTATCCTGTGGTCGGCATTGACGTGTTACGTTATTTCTGGGAGCACAAAACACCCGAGCAGGCAGCCGCCGATCTAACAGCAACCATGGCTTATTACCGAAAAAACTGGGGTACAAAGTCCTTTGTATTAGCCGGTTATTCATTCGGCGCCGACATCTTGCCATCCCTATATAACCGGCTGCCAAAACAGGATCAAGATAGTGTTGCGCTATTGGTATTGATAGCACTGGCGAACACCGCAGACTTTGAAATCCATGTCGCAGGCTGGCTCGGACAAAGCGGAGGCGAAAAACCCCTGGCGCCGGAATTGGTGCAAATACCCAAGAATAAGATTTTATGTATCTATGGCATTGAAGAAAAAGCTGAAACAGCCTGTACTAATTTACTCCATAGCGAGGCAACCATTTTGGAACTGCCTGGAGGACACCATTTCGATCAGGATTATCCAAAATTAACCCGGAAAATTCGGGATGTCTATCGGCAGCACGGCATTAACTAATTGATGATACTCAGAGGGATACAGGAAATTGAAAATTATTTAGGCACTGCTAATAACCACCCCATAAGGAAAATACCATGAACCTGAACGATCGTATCGAACAACTAAAAGACTCATCCGCCGAAGGCATAAAAACAGTACGTTACGACGGCTTTATTACTGCAATTTCGTGCAAATACACTTTGTATCTAAGATAGCCAAAGCACTCATCTCTTAATAACCAACCCATGACACGCGAAACACTCAGTTTATTTACTCAAAGAATCACGCACTTGTTGCCGGTGGCTTTATTTGCCTGCGCGCTTTACATTGTTCATAACCAACTGAAAGTTCATCATTTGAGCGACATCCTGTCATCGTTGCAATCAATACCGATGCGGATTGTTTTCGCCGCTTTTGCATTAACGGTGATTAATTATCTGGTTCTAGCGGGTTATGACTGGCTGGCCTTACGCTTCACCGGCCATAAACAAATTCCGTTACAGAAAATGATCGCGGCCGCCTTGTTAAGTTATGCGATCAGCAATAACACCGGCCACGCCTGGGCCGCTGGCGGTTCGATTCGTTACCGGTTCTATTCAAAATGGGGGGTGCCGGGCTGGGATATTTTAAAAATTTCATTATTTCAAACGGTCACCTATTTGTTGGGCGCACTGAGCTTGGGATTAGTCGGCAGTTTGTTATTGCCGCACTATTTATCACGTACTATCCATGAACCGCAAGCCATTCATTGGGTCACCCTGATTTGTGCCGCTGCCTTACTGGTTTATTGGGGAGCGGTAGGGTTCTGGCGCAAGCCGTTACTGATCAAAGGCTTTGAGTTATATTTGCCGTCACTGACCATGGCCTTTTGGCAAACGCTGGTAGCTAGTATTGATGTTGTGCTGTCGTCACTGGTGCTGTGGGTGCTGCTGCTCGGAAAAGTAGATATTAGTTTTGGTGCATTTGTAGTGGTTTTTGTGGTGGCGCAGGTCATGGGTGTTATAAGCCAGGTGCCTGGGGGCATTGGCGTGTTTGAAAGTGCGTTTCTGTGGCTGATGTCGGATATCGAAGTAAGGGATCAGCATTTGGTTTTAATCGGCGCTTTGCTTTTGTATCGGATTATTTACTATTTTATACCGTTACTACTGGCGGGCGGAGGTCTGCTCAGTTACGAAATTTATAGTCGCCGAGAGCTATTAAGCACAAGCGGCAATGCTGTGCGCCGTATTCTATCGGTCATCATGCCGCAGTTGTATTCGCTTTTATTACTGATTGCGGGCGGTCTGCTACTGATTTCCGGCTCCATTCCAGCCAACCCCGAAATACTGGATATGCTGAGGGATATATTGCCTCTGTCGGTGCTTGAATTATCGCATTTGGTCGGCAGTTTAGCTGGTGTGCTGTTGCTGTTTCTGGCGCGGGGCATCCAACTCAGGATTGATGCAGCCTGGTATGGCGGCCTGGGTTTGCTGGCATTAGGGATTGCGAGCTCTTTATTAAGAGGGTTCAATTGGCATGTGGCCCTGGCGTTATCGGTGATATTGCTGCTGATGCTACCGACGCACAGTTACTTTCAACGCAGGTCATCGCTGCTGCGCATGTCTTTTTCAAAATCCTGGTTCGCAACGATTACGATGGTGCTGGCAGGCTCAATCTGGTTGGGATTTTTCGCCTACCGTGATGTCGAATATTCGCACGACTTATGGTGGCAGTTTTCTTATGACGGCACTGCGCCAAGATTTTTGCGGGCTTTGTTGCTGGTGAGCGTGGTGATTGTGGTCTATGGCTTGTTCCGTCTGTTAGGCGTAGCCCCGCCGCAAGCCCTGTTGAAACCGACTGAAGCGGAACTAACCGAAGCACGGCGGATTTTGGTGAAATGTACCGATACTCAGGGTTTTTTAGCTTTGTTGGGTGATAAATATTTATTTTGGAACCCAGAGCGTAACGCTTTCATTATGTTTGCCACTACTACTCAATTCTGGATTGCTATGGGCGATCCGGTGGGTGAGCAAACCGCTATTGACGAGTTGCTGTATCAATTCATGGAACAGGCCGACCACTATAATGCCAAGGCGGTTTTTTACCAAGCCAGCGCTGAATTATTGCCGTCTTATCTTGATCTGGGCTTGTCATTATTTAAACTTGGCGAAGAAGCCCGTGTAGATCTATTGGCCTTCGGTTTACAAGGTAAGCAGCATGAAGCTCAGCGTACCGTCCGCAATAAGTTTGGCAAGCTGGGCTATCAGTTTGAAATTCTGTCTGGATCGTCGGTTGATGCGGCACTACCGGTGTTGCGGCAAATTTCCGATGCCTGGTTATTGAACAAAAACACGCGGGAAAAAGGTTTCTCGCTGGGTTTTTTCGATGAAAACTATGTGCGCCGTACCGATGTCGCCGTGATAAAAGATGAGGCGGGGAAAATCAAAGCGTTTGCCAATCTTTGGCAAACTGCCGGGCGGGAAGAGTTATCCATCGATCTGATGCGTTACCATCCCGACAGCCCGAAAGGCATCATGGATTTCCTGTTTACCGAACTGATGCTGTGGGGTAAAACAGAAAATTATCAATGGTTTTCGTTGGGCATGGCGCCCTTGGCAGGATTAGAACACCGGCCTTTGGCGCCGTTATGGCATAAGGTGGGCGCCACTATTTTCAAAATGGGCGATCAATTTTACAATTTTGAAGGACTTTACGAATACAAAGCAAAGTTTTTACCGCACTGGCAACCGCGCTATCTGGCTGCACCGGCGGGTTTGTCGGTACCTATTATTCTCATGCTCATTACCCGACTGATTTCAGGAGGCTGGCAAGGTATTTTCAGTAAATAAGAGGGCTGCGCAGCAATGGATTTTGTCGGTAATAAAAGGCTCTATGGAACGAGCACGAAATAACTTATGTATTAAATCCCCTCACCCCAACCCTCTCCCGGAAGGAGAGGGAGTAAGATGTCGAAGTTATTTAATAAACAACATTTCCTGATAGGTTGGATAAGGCCATAACTTATCCGAGATTTCGCCTTCAAGCGCATCGGCATACTGACGAGTCTCATCCATGAGCGGACGGATGGTTTTTGCACAAAATTGCATGTGTTCTTCGGGCGTTGAAAAATCATGTTGAGCAATGGCAACACCCAGTTTAGCCACTGTTTCCATCATGGATGTCAGCAGCGCCGCTATCTGGACTAAACGCTCATTATCCAGTTCGATGCCGTTGCCTTTAAGGCTGCTTATCGTAGCGGAAAGATCGGACAAGTAGCTGACCGCCGCCGGATAAATGCCGGTTTTTACCATGCTGACCACCAGTTTGGCTTCCACTTCGATAGCCAATATGTATTGCTCGGCATAGATTTCGAAGCGGCTGGCAAGTTCGACAGGTGATAATACGCCTAGCTTGGCAAATAATTCCTGAACATAAGGTTCTTTTAAAACCGGTAACGCATCTGCGGCGGTTTTAAGATTGGCTAAGCCGCGTTCTTCAACGGCCATTTTATGCCATTCGGCGGAATAGCCGTTACCGCTGAAGACGACAGCGCCATGTTGATCGATTATTTCCTTCAGTATGTTAAGTATTGCGGTATCGAGATCGGCGTCTTGCGCTTTTTGGCTGTCCAACTCATCGGCAATCCAATTGAGCGAATCTGCCAGCAATGTATTCATCGTGACCAGAGGGCCTGCCACCGATTGCCCGGAACCTACGGCACGAAATTCAAAGCGGTTGCCGGTAAAGGCAAAAGGAGAGGTGCGGTTTCTGTCACCGGCATCTCTATCAAATATGGGCAAGGTATTGATGCCCAGGTTCATAACGCCGGCGTTTAGCGAGCCGGTGATCTTGCCGTTACTGATTTGCTCGAATACATTGTCGAGTTGCGAGCCCAGATAAACCGACATGATGGCGGGTGGCGCTTCATTAGCGCCCAGACGGTGATCATTACTTGCGGTTGCTATAGCGGCGCGTAATAGCGGGCCGTACTTATGAACGCCGCGAATCACTGCACCGCAAAATAGCAAGAACTGGGTATTTGAATGGGGCGTATTGCCCGGATCCAGCAAGTTGCCTTGTGTTGCATTACCGACCGACCAGTTGACATGCTTGCCTGAACCGTTAATGCCTTTAAATGGCTTTTCATGCAGCAGACAGACCAAGCCGTGTTTTTTTGCGGTGTTTTTCAAGACCGTCATCAATAGCTGCTGATGGTCTGTCGCTACATTGGCCGATTCAAAAAAGGGGGCGATCTCGAACTGTCCGGGCGCAACTTCGTTATGCCGGGTCTTGGCCGGGATGCCCAGTCGGTATAATTGTTCTTCAACATCCTGCATATACACCTGGATACGTTCAGGTATGGCGCCGAAATAATGATCATCAAATTGCTGGCCTTTGGCGGCGGATGCGCCAAACAGCGTTCTGCCAGCCAGTAGCAAGTCGGGGCGGCTGTTGACAAAATTGGCATCGACCAGAAAATATTCCTGTTCAGCGCCGCAACTGGAATTGACGGGGGCAATGTCGGTATGGCCCAGCAGTGACAAGACCCGATGAGCCGCCTTGTTCATCGCGGCATTGGCGCGCAGCAACGGCGTTTTCTTATCTAGCGCCTCTCCCGTCCATGACACAAATACCGTAGGAATGCAAAGCGTGGCGCCATTGTCTGTAGTCATGATATAGGCAGGGCTGGTGACGTCCCATGCGGTATATCCGCGCGCTTCAAAAGTGGAACGAATGCCGCCATTGGGGAAAGAAGAGCCATCCGGTTCGCCCTGCACCAATACTTTGCCGCTGAATTCAGAAATGACAGAGCCGTCATTCTGCACGGAAACAAAGCTATCGTGCTTTTCTGCCGTCGCGTTGGTTAATGGATAAAAGACATGCGCATAATACAGCGCCCCTTTAGATAAGGCCCAGTCCTTCATCGCCATTGCTACCACGTCGGCTATAGAAACATCCAGTTGGGCGCTGGCTTCAATGGTTTTTTTTACCGATTTAAAGACTTCTTTAGGCAGGCTTTCCTTCATCTTGCTCAGCGTAAACACATCAGCCGCCCATAGACTGCTTAGCGATTCCGGTGATTTGGCTGGCATAGGCTTGCGATTGGTGATGTTTTGAACAGCCTGAATGCGTGCAGTATTTCCAGTCATATTATTACCCTGTGTGATATTGAGTTTCATTGAAACGTAATGAAAGCAATAATCGAACCAATATGCTGATTTAGTCGCCGTTAGCGCTTAGCGCGCGTGCTTACGCATCGGTAGACAAAGGTTGCGGGCTTTTTTAGTGCAAACAATGGATTTTTAGCTTGAATTTGGTGCATATAAGATGTTCGAGAGCTGTTTAGTCCTACAAAGCGGTTGATTTATCATTCGGATAACCGCTTTGCTTTAACTTCATTAAGGTGCGTGCGGCACGCCCTACACACTGTCTACAATTGCACGCAATAAATCGTCCTGTATCAAGTTGTGATATAAACAATGGCACGACACCTGCTGGTGGTTTCTTATCATTAAATGTTTTAACTAAAAAATAGACGCATTGCATAACATGAAACTGCATGGTTCACACGAAAAACTCGATACCTATTATCAGCAAGTGCAAAACATTATTCTTAATAGACAGGATTGGGTCAGTGGTTTGCTGCCAGCCAGTACCGCTGTAAATGTTCATGGCAACTATACGGACGCCTGGGTAAGAGATAATGTTTATAGCATTCTTGCAGCGTGGGGGCTGGCTATTGCTTATCGGCGCGTTGAAGAAAAACAGGGGCGTACTTATATACTGGAGCAAAGTGTCGTCAAATTGATGCGCGGGTTGTTAACGGCAATGATGCGGCAGGCACCAAAAGTTGAAAAATTTAAACAGTCCCAGAATCCAATGGATGCTTTACATGCTAAATACGACACAAAATCGGGCGGTAGTGTAGTCGGTGATCATGAGTGGGGCCATTTGCAACTGGATGCCACGTCTTTATTTTTGTTAATGCTTGCGCAAATGACGGCATCCGGCTTACGCATTGTATTTACTATTGATGAAGTCAATTTTGTGCAAAACCTGGTTCACTACATTAGTCGAACTTACCGCACACCTGACTATGGTATTTGGGAGCGCGGTCACAAAATTAATCATGGCATCGCCGAGCTGAATGCCAGTTCCATCGGCATGGCAAAAGCGGCGCTGGAAGCGCTGTCCGGGTTTAATCTATTCGGCAAGGATGGCGGACAATCGTCAGTTGTTCATGTTATCAGTGACGACATTGCCAGGACACGGATTACCTTGGAATCCTTGTTACCCAGGGAGTCTATTTCCAAAGAGACCGATTCGGCTGTGCTGAGTATCACCGGATTCCCCGCTTTCGCTGTTGATAATCAAATCCTCCGAAAAAAAACGGAGGCCATTATTTGCGAAAAGCTGGAAGGCCGATACGGTTGCAAACGCTTCTTGTTAGATGGACACCAAACGGCAATAGAAGATAGCCACCGCCAATATTATGATCCACATGAATTAAAACAATTCATGGATATTGAATGTGAATGGCCATTGTTTTTTACCTATTTATTGCTTAACAGCTTATTTATGGGCGATAACGAGGCGGCTACAGGTTATCGCAATAAACTGGAAAGTTTACTGGTTGAACAAAATGGTCAACAATTATTGCCGGAATTGTATGTCGTGCCGGTAGCTTTAATTGCCGCAGAAAAAGCCCGGCCACACAGCCAGGAACGCGTTCCGAATGAAAACATTCCCTTGGTTTGGGCGCAAAGTCTTTTTATATTGGGATCGCTTATTCAGGACGGATTGCTTTGTTGTGACGATATAGATCCATTGGGGCGGCATAAGGTCGTTACAAAAAAACAAAATTATAAACTGCAAATTCAATTACTGGCCCAAGACGAAACAGTACAAAGCAGTTTAATGGAATTTGGAATTTGCACTCAAACACTCGCTGAAATAGCACCCATTCAGATCAGGGAGGCCAATGAACTGGCCGAGGCGTACACGCATGTAGGCAGAAATGACCGTATCGGCTTAACAGGCAGACCTTTGAGGCAGTTGCGTACACTGGCAACATCCAAGATGTATATACTGGCAGGCGAACGGCTACTGTTTTTGCCGCAATGTCTTAATCAAAAAGGGTTTTATCTGGCGATGGACAACCGTTTGCTCATTTCGCGCTTACGCTTGGAATTGTCTTATATCCATAAACATTGGGATAGCCCGGACAACCCTTTGGTTGTTATGACGATTAAACAAAATATGTTGGGCAGCCAAAATCGTGAAATTCTCATTGAATTTATTAAAGAACTGCAACAAGGCGCAACTCAAGGTATCTCTTTGCAACTCGGAACGATTTTGGATTTTGCAGACACGTCAAGTCATGAAAAAATTAATTATTTGCATGACTTTCAATTCTCTAAAGCGTCCTGGGAGGATGCGGAGCGGCCCTTTGCTCACACATTGACTATCGATACGGCCCCGCCGATGCCCTTGGATATACACCAATTGACGGCATGGGAAATCAGCACCGATGAAATACTCATCAAACAATTAAAAATCAATCCTAATCTTTACGCGCAACTGGAAACATTAAGCTTGCTGAGCCTTCGTCATGACCTGGATTACGACACCGGATTAAAAGGGATAAACGGCGCTCCGGGCTATGTGCGTGATTTGCTGGAAGAAATTTATGAGCGGGCAGGCGATCAACATATCTGGTACATTGTTAGGCGCTGTGCCGGATTACTGGGCAAATACGATATAAATATGGAGCAGGCGGCAACTGAAATACTGGTTCGTCAACATGCGCTCACATTAGGCCTCGCTTACAGCAGTAGAGCAACCTTGACGTGCCCGGCCGATTCCTCGGAAATTTTACAAATTATCCGCGCCTACAATAATAATGATGCCAGTGAACACATTATTATTCAGGAGTTGATCATTTATTTGGGTATGTTAATCAAATCCAACCCTGAATTATTTACCGATATGCACACAGTAAGAGTGGGGCATATTCTGCAGTTGATCATAGTCAGACAAAAACGCGAATCAGGTTGTGCTACATTGGATCAAGCTTTTAACGAAATTCTTTCTTTAGCGCCTTATTTGGTGTCCAGAAAAGTAAAGGAAACGCTGGAGGACTATAGCAATACAGAAGATCAGTTGGATTTAGCCGAAACACTGCATTATGAAGGTGCTCTGGGCGAGACGGGGCGCCATGAATTAAGTAGTGCGCGTTTTTCAAAAATCATGGATCCAAAAGACCGGGGGGAAATTGTCGACTGGTACGAGTGGCGCGAACAGCAAGGCAGTGTCGGTAGAGAAAACGA
>Ga0182019_10000575_pt1 | contig 18072 bp, 19 predicted proteins | sample 812E2MmetaG_FD_120483 | JGI IMG/M metagenome (GOLD analysis project Ga0182019, IMG submission 120483) | Permafrost microbial communities from Stordalen Mire, Sweden - 812E2M metaG | ecosystem: Environmental > Terrestrial > Soil > Wetlands > Permafrost | place: Sweden: Stordalen | collected...
AAAAGGCATGATTATGAACGCCAACAGCGACACACTTCCCCGAGACTGCACGGCGCTGTCGGAAACCGTCGATATAACTATCCATGCCGGTCAAAAACACGCGCAAAAATTCACTGGAAAAATGTTCGCCTTCGACAGCCAAGAATGGAATGTCAAACCCTGCGCAAAAATCAACATCACTTTTATCAACGATGACCCGATACGCCATCAATTAATGATACACGGCTTGCCCGGTTATTTGTACCCCGACGGCATGTTTCATCTGGAGCTTTACGGCGAAGGCCAATTGCAGGCATCGCTGATTATGCCCAGCCTGAAAAAAACCTATCTAGTCCATTGCGAAGTACCGCAACACATGGAAAAAGGCATGAAAGCACAATTAAAAGTGGGTGGCGGCGACGGCAATTTACCCAGCATTCCCGGTATCAGCGCACCGGTAAAAGCCGACATTTATCCGGTAGATTGGAGTTCATTAACCACCGCTATATTGCTGCTCTGTGTGCTGGCGGGTTGCGCCATCCCGTTTTTTATTATCATCAACGCGCGGAGCATCAAGGGCGTGTTGCAAAAAGTGCTGACGAAGTTTAATTTTAAACGTAAGCAGGGCAGCATTAACTAACCTAAGAATGATTTATTGCCGGGTTTATTGCACTAAAGACCAAAAAGGCTGGATAATCTGCAACCTTCTTTACCGGCAAACACTTTTGGCATGGAATTTAATTTAATCAATACTGACGGACACGCACGGCGCGGTCGCCTTACTTTTGCTCGCGGCGTAGTGGAAACGCCGATATTTATGCCGGTAGGCACTTATGGCGCGGTTAAATCATTAACGCCGGAAGATTTGACCGGCGTCGGCGCGCAAATTATTCTGGGCAATACCTTTCATTTGATGCTGCGGCCAACCACGGCTGTCATCAAGGCGCATGGTGATTTGCATGATTTTATGCACTGGGACAAGCCTATCCTGACCGACTCCGGCGGTTTTCAAGTGTTCAGCTTGGGCGCGTTAAGAAAAATTACCGAAAAAGGCGTCACCTTTAAGTCGCCTATTAACGGCAGCGCCATTTTTATGGGGCCTGAAGAATCCATGCAGGTGCAACTTGACTTGGGCTCGGACATCGTGATGATATTCGACGAATGTACGCCCTATCCTGCGACCGTTGCCGAAGCCGCAGACTCCATGCGCCTGTCGTTGCGTTGGGCCGAGCGCAGCAAGCTGGCGCATGGCGATAATCCGTCGGCGCTGTTCGGCATCGTGCAGGGCGGCATGTATGAGCATCTGCGCCAGGAATCGATAGACGGCCTACTGAACATCGGTTTTGACGGTTACGCCATCGGCGGCTTGTCGGTGGGCGAACCCAAAGAAGAGATGATGGCGACGCTGGATGTCATACACAGCAAAATGCCGATCGATAAGCCGCGCTATTTAATGGGCGTGGGCACACCGGAAGACCTGGTCGAGGCGGTCAGGCGCGGCATTGATATGTTTGATTGTGTAATGCCCACGCGCAACGCGCGCAACGGCCATTTGTTCACCCGCTTCGGCGTGGTGAAAATCAGGAACAGTCAATATGAGTTTGATACCGGGCCGCTGGATGAGTCCTGCGCTTGTTATACCTGCCGAAATTATTCGCGGGCCTATCTGCGGCATCTGGACAAATGTAAGGAAATGCTGGGTTCCCGGCTCAATACTATTCACAACCTTTATTATTATTTGAGCCTGATGCAGAGCTTGCGTGATGCGATTGAAAAACAGGAGCTGGATGTTTTTGTTAAGGAATTTTACCAACAACGAGGAAAAGCCGTGCCGTCTATGGCATAATAGCGGACTTTTTTAAATTACAATAACAATTGAGGATAACCATGAGTTTTTTTATCTCTGACGCTTTAGCGGCGGCCGCCCCCGCCGCCCAACAACCCGGCCTTGAAGGCATGCTGTTTCCACTGGGTATACTGGTGTTTTTCTACTTTTTGTTTCTGCGCCCTCAATCCAAGCGCACCAAGGAAAAGAAACTTATGATCGCCGCAATGACTAAAGGCGCCGAAGTGGTAACGGCCGGCGGCATCTTAGGTAAGGTTGTTGATCTGGATGATAATTTCATCAAGCTTGAAATTTGTGACAATACCTTTATTCAAGTACAACGTCAGAGCATAGAAAGCATGATGCCCAAAGGAACTTATAAAGCCATCACTAAAAAAGTAGCCCTTAATAAAGTTTAATGTGATAGCGCGCAGCCTAAGTCAAGCCGCTTGATTTTAGCTAAAGCACGGTTTAATTATTGGAATAACACATGCAAAACCATTTCCCACTTTGGAAAAATCTATTAGTCCTGATTGTTTTCGGCATCGGGATTATTTATTCGTTACCGAATTTGTACGGTGACGATCCTTCTGTTCAGGTGTCGTCGACACTCGCCGCCGCTATAGAACAGAACCAGGCAAACCGGATCGAGTCTGACATTAAAACCGTTGGCGTTCCTGTCAAAGCCTTTGAATTTAATGATGGGCGTATTTTAGCGCGATTTAATAATACCGATGATCAGCTTAAAGTAGCTGATTTTTTGAGAGATAAAATGGGCGGCGACTACACGGTTGCGTTAAACCTGGCGCCTACTACACCCGCTTGGTTGCGTGCTGTAGGCGCTAAAGCTATGTATTTGGGACTGGATTTGCGTGGCGGGGTGCATTTTCTGCTGGAAGTAGATATGGATGCCGCCGTCAAGCAAACTGAAGATCGCTATACCGACGATCTACGCCAGGCATTAAGAAACGCAAAAATGCGCTATCAGTCTGTTGCCAAAGACAACGGTTTTATTAAAGTGACTCTGAAGTCGGCGGAGGATAAGCCCGCGTTGCTCACGTTGTTGGATAAGGATTTCCGCACTCTGGATATCACCGAGCCTAACGAGCAGGATCAAGTTTGGGTAAAGCTTTCTGAAAAAGAAGAGCGAGAGATCAAGAAATTTGCTGTCTCACAAAATATTACAATCTTACGAAACCGGGTTAATGAACTGGGTGTTTCAGAACCGGTGATTCAGCAACAGGGTGAAAATCGCATCATGGTTCAATTGCCCGGCGTACAGGATACAACGCACGCCAAAGAGATTCTAGGCACGACGGCTACCCTGGAATATCGCATGGTTGATGTTGAGCACGATGTGCAACAAGCGGCTTCCGGGCACGTTCCCATCGGCAGTCGTTTGTATCGTGACAAGAACGGCAACCCGATACTGCTGGATAAACGTGTTATCGTCACCGGCGATCAAATTGTTGATGCGTCTTCCGGCGTGGATCAAGATGGCAGACCTTCGGTCAATATTTCCCTAGACGGCGTCGGCGCGGCAAAAATGGCCAAAACCACCCAGGTGAGTGTTGGCAAGCCGATGGCGGTGGTATTTATTGAATATAAAGTCGACACTAAAACTGTCAATGGTCAAAAAGTGCGCCATAAGGAGAAAGTTGAAAAAGTTATCAATGTGGCAACTATCCAGGGCGTGTTCAGCAAGCGTTTCCAAACTACCGGTTTGGATAGCCCGCAGGAAGCACGAAATCTGTCGCTGCTATTGAGAGCGGGCGCCTTGGCGGCCCCTGTCGACATCGTCGAAGAGCGCACCGTCGGTCCAAGTTTGGGTCAAGAAAATATCAGCAAAGGCATCAATTCCAATGTCTATGGCTTCATAGCGATCATGTTGTTCATGATCGCCTATTACCACCTGTTCGGTGTATTTTCCGTTGTCGCGCTGGGCATTAACGTGTTGCTGTTGGTTGCGGCCCTGTCCATGCTGCAAGCCACGTTAACGCTGCCGGGCATGGCCGGCATTGCGCTGACCGTGGGCATGGCCATCGACGCCAATGTGCTGATCAACGAACGAATACGAGAGGAACTCAGGAACGGCATGACGCCGGGGGCTGCCATTTATGCCGGTTATGAGCGGGCTTTTGCGACTATTTGCGATTCCAATATCACGGCTTTGATTGCCGGCATCGCGTTATTCATGCTGGGATCTGGGCCCATCCGCGGTTTTGCGCTAGTGCTGTGTATCGGAATTTTAACTTCCATGTTCAGTGCGGTTATGGTGTCGAGGGCGTTGGTCAATTTCGTCTACGGTTCGCAGCGTAAGCTGGATAAATTGGCTATCTGAAGACAACAACGAGGACTCTATGGAATTTTTTAAAATTAAACGCGATATCCCGTTCATGCGCTATGGTCGGATTACCACGACCATTTCGCTGGTTACCTTTATTTTGGCAATACTGGCATTAGGCTTTAAAGGGCTTAATTTGGGATTGGACTTTACCGGCGGCATCCAAATCGAAGTCGGTTACAATCAGCCGGCTAACCTCGAAACTGTTCGAAAAATACTGGAAGATCAGAAGCTACCCGAATTTTCGGTGCAGAATTTCGGCAGTGTAAAAGATGTATTGATCCATTTGCCAATGAGGCCCGAAACCAACGACGCCAAATTGAGCGAGGTGGTGTTGGAAAAATTGAGAGAGCAAGATGCCAGTGTCGTGTTACGCAGCGTCGAGTTTGTCGGGCCGCAAGTCGGCCAGGAGTTGTTTGAAAGCGGCGGATTGGCCCTTTTGTTAGTCGTGGCGGGAATTCTGGTTTATCTAGCCATCCGCTTCGAGTGGCGTTTCGCATTAGCAGCCATCATCGCTAACATGCACGACATCGTGATTATTCTCGGCATGTTCGCATTTTTTCAATGGGAATTCACGCTACCGGTGCTAGCCGGCATACTGGCGATATTAGGCTATTCGGTCAACGAATCGGTCGTGGTATTCGACCGGATACGGGAAAATTTCCATAAGATGCGCAAAGCGAGCGTTCCCGAAATGATCGATAACGCTATCACGACGACGATGTCCCGTACCGTTATTACGCATTTCATGACCCAGCTTATGGTGTTGTCGATGTTTTTCTTCGGCGGCGAAGTGCTGCATAATTTTGCGCTGGCGCTGACTATAGGCATCGTGTTCGGCATTTATTCGTCGGTGCTGGTCGCAAGCCCTATCGTTTTGTGGTTGGGCGTATCGAGAAAAGATCTGATGTCGGTAAAAGAAGAAAGCACTGAAATCGACAAGTTACCTTAATATTAACGGCTAAGCTGTTACAAGAACGGCCGCTAATCGGCTATAATCCCTAATCCTTAACATTATAAATCTGGAGTTTTCTTAACAATGGCAATAGAACGCACTTTCTCAATTATTAAACCTGACGCAGTCGCAAAAAATGTTATCGGTGAAATTTACAGCCGTTTTGAAAGCAACGGTTTAAAAATCGTTGCTGCAAAAATGCTGCATTTAACCCAGCCACAGGCGGAAGGTTTTTACGCGGAACACAGCGAGCGCGGTTTCTTTAAGGATTTAATTTCCTTTATGATTTCAGGCCCTGTGATCATGCAGGTATTGGAAGGTGAAGGCGCAGTGCTTAAGCATCGCGAAATCATGGGCGCTACCAACCCTAAAGAAGCGGCTACCGGGACCATACGCGCCGATTTCGCTTCCAGCATTGATGAAAATGCGGTGCATGGATCGGATGCGGTTGAAACCGCGCAACGGGAAATTGCTTATTTTTTCTCAGATGATGAAATCTGTGCCAGAACCCGTTAATCCCAAACGGTTTAACTTGCTCGATTACGACAGAAAAGGTCTTGCGGCCTTTTTTGTCGCTTTAGGTGAAAAACCTTTTCGGGCGACCCAGTTGCTTAAATGGATTTATCAGGAAGGCGTGGAAGACTTCGACCTGATGACTAATTTAAGCAAGTCGTTGCGTGCCTATCTCAATGAAAATTGCTATCTGGCCACGCCCGAAATTGTCATTGAACAAATCGCCAGCGACGGCACCCGCAAATGGGCTTTACAAACCAGTTGCGGCAATCGGATCGAATCGGTATTTATACCGGAAGAAGGGCGCGGCACCTTATGCGTATCGTCGCAAATCGGTTGCGCACTGGCCTGCACCTTTTGTTCCACGGCCCAGCAAGGCTTTAACCGCAACCTGACCACGGCGGAAATTATCGGCCAAGTCATTGTTGCGCAAAAACGCTTAGGGGACACAAAAAAAATCACCAACGTGGTCATGATGGGCATGGGCGAACCTTTGCTTAATTTTGACAATGTGGTCGCCGCCATGAATCTTATGATGGATGACTTTACCTTTGGCCTATCCAAACGTAGAGTGACCGTCAGCACCTCCGGCGTCGTGCCTGCCATGTATCGCTTGACGCAAGCGTGTGATGTCAGTCTTGCAGTATCCTTGCACGCCGTCACCGATGAGTTGAGAGACGAACTGGTTCCGATTAATAAAAAATACCCGTTAAAGGAGTTAATGGAGGCGTGCAGGGATAACGCAAAGATTGCGCCACGGCGCACGGTCACCTTTGAATACGTGATGCTGGAGGGTATTAATGACTCCATGCAGGACGCTAAAGGGCTCATTAAATTATTAAAAACGGTGCCGTCAAAACTCAACTTGATACCGTTTAATCCGTTTCCCAATAACGCTTATCGCTGTTCCAGTAGTGAAACGATAAATCGTTTTAAAACGGTTTTAAATGATGCAGGGATAGTTACGACGGTCAGAAAAACGCGCGGGGAGGATATTGATGCCGCCTGCGGTCAGTTAGTCGGGCAAGTTGATGATAAAAGCCGACGACACTTGAAGCTTAAGGCAGTAGGTTCAGAGCGTGCGGCATGACCGTTCAAAACCGCAACAACGCTGGGGCGTGGCCCTGATTTTAGCGGCGGCATTAACTTCCTGCACTACATGGACCGAAAATGCCGCCAAAAAGGATGAACTTGCCAACATTCATTTGCAACTGGGCGTGAGCTATTTGGATATGAATAAGCTGGAAGTCGCTAATGAGAATTTACAGTTGGCGCTTGAAGAAGAGCCAAATAATGCCCAGGCACATAATGTTTATGCTTTTTTGAATGAAAAACTGCATGATTATGGGCAAGCCAAAGCGCAGTATGAAGAAGCACTGAATCTGGCGCCCGATGATTGGAGCGTACAAAATAACTATGGTCGTTTCTTATGTGATCGTGGCGACTATACGCAAGGCATGGCTTTGCTGACGCAGGCGGTTTCGACCCAGCTGAATGACCGGCAGTGGTTGGCATTAACCAATGCCGGACGTTGCCAGCTGGCGATGAAACAAACACAAAGCGCCAAGACTTACTTTAAGCAAGCGCTGATACTTGATAATGCTTACGCCCCTGCCTTGTCGGAAATGCAAAAGATCAGCTATCAAAGCGGCGACTATTGGGTGGCAAAAGGTTACTTACAACGCTACCTGAGCGTTGCAAACCATACCGCAGGCACGTTATGGTTTGGTATGCAAACAGAACGCGCATTAGGCAATGCAGAGTTGGCAAAGCAATATCAAAACCTATTATTGGAAAAATTTCCACTTTCGGATGAAGCAAAACAAATTAAGCCTGTTTTACATTAACAGGCCATTCTGAGCAACAATGGCAAACAACATACAAGCAATTCGCGGGATGCACGATGTGCTGCCCGAACAAACACCCCTGTGGCAGTACGCCGAACAACAATTAAGAGGGGTACTGGGCACTTACGGTTATAGCGAAATCCGCCTGCCCATCGTAGAAAAGACGGAGCTTTTCAAGCGCTCTATCGGTGAAGTGACCGATATAGTCGAAAAAGAAATGTACACTTTTGATGACCGTAACGGCGACTCCTTAACCTTGCGTCCGGAAGGGACGGCAGGTTGTCTCAGGGCGTGTCTGGAGCATGGACTGCTACATAACCAGGTGCATCGCTTGTGGTATTACGGCCCTATGTATCGCCACGAACGCCCACAAAAAGGCCGTTATCGCCAGTTTATTCAATTGGGCGTTGAAACTTACGGCATGGAAGGCCCCGATATTGATGCCGAACTGATACTGATCATGGATCGCTTATGGAAAAAGCTGGGTATCCGCAACAAAGTGCGCTTGCAGCTGAATTCCCTGGGCACTATTGCCGAACGGCTGGTTTACCGCGAAACATTGGTCAGCTATTTCCAGCAGAATCTGGATAAGTTGGATGATGACAGCTTACGGCGGCTGGGAACCAATCCCTTGCGGATACTGGATACCAAAAATCCGGCGATGCAGGATGTAGTCGCTAATGCGCCCGAATTAATGGCCTTTTTGGGCGAAGATAGCCTGAAACATTTTAATACCTTAACTGCAACCTTAAATGATCTGGAAATCAGCTATGAAGTCAACTCCCGATTAGTGCGCGGATTGGATTATTACAGCAAAACGGTTTTTGAATGGGTGACTGATGAATTGGGCTCGCAGGGTACCGTCTGTGCGGGCGGTCGTTATGACAGCCTGATAGAGCAATTGGGCGGCAAGCCCAATTTTGCCGTGGGTTTTGCCATGGGCATGGAGCGCTTGCTGGCTTTGCTGGAAACGGCGGATAATGTTCCGGTTGCAAGATCCGTCGATGTCTATATGATTCGTGTCGGTGAAATAGCCGAACGAGAAGGCTTACGATTTGCTGAAACCATCAGGAATGTAGCGCCGGGGCTTAAGCTGCAAGTAAATTGCGGCGGCGGCAGTTTTAAGAGCCAGTTTAAGAAAGCCGATAAATCAGGCGCTGAATATGCCCTTATTTTGGGCGACGATGAAGTCAGTCGCGGCGAGGTCAGCATTAAATCGTTGCGTGACGGGCAGGAACAGCAAACGTTATCCCAAGCGCAAACAATAAAATTTTTGCAAGGGTTGGCGTAGGTTGGGTTAGGCGATAGCCGTAACCCAACAGCAGTATGCCCGCTTCGATGTGTTGGGTTACGCTATCGCTAACCCAACCTACAAGCTATTTTTAAATATAAACCAGAGAAAGCAAGTGGAAATTTACGAGACTGAAGAAGAACAACTTGAAGCGTTTAAAAGATGGTGGAAAGAAAATGGACAATCCACTATTATCGGCTTGGTGCTGGGCATCGCCATTATTCTGGGTTGGAATTACTGGCAAGATCATAAGCGGGTTCAGGCGGAGCAGGCATCGGCGTTATACGGTCAATTAATCCAGGCGGTGACAGCTGACAAAAAAGACAGTGCGGAAAAGCTGGCGGAACGCATACAGGAACAGTATCCCAAGACCGAATATGCCGCCTATAGCGGTCTTTTACTGGCTAATATAAAGGTTCAGCAAGGCGATATTGCTAAAGCCCAAGCCATACTGACAGGCATAGCGGCCGGATCCAACAACGAATTGAGCAACATTGCCAAGATCAGACAAGTCCGTTTAATGCTGGCCGGTGGTCAATATGAACAAGGTTTGCAGTTGATTAACGGGGTCGACCCGGCAACTTCATCAAGTTTTTCAGGTAATTATGATGAATTGGTCGGTGATTTGTATGTCGCCCTGGATCGATTGGATCAGGCGCGCAGTTCTTATCAAAAAGCATTGGAAAATGGCTACAAGTCGCCCTTGTTGCAGTTTAAAATTGACGATTTAACCGCCCCGGAAAAGGGTGCGGTTCCAGCTGTTGAACCGGGAAAATAATGCGCCTGATTACGCTTTTATTGCTTTGTTTAGCTTTGGCCGGTTGCGGTGCGCTTGATACCGTTAAAGAGACTTTTTCCGGCGTTAGCAATTACTTTTCCGGTGGCGAGGATAATGCCGAACCGCCGGCGGCATTGCTTGAGTATAAACCTGAAATAACAATCGAAGAGCTTTGGCAGGAAAGCGTCGGCGTAGGCGCAGATCAACACTCGTTAAAACTGATTCCCGCCATCGGTTTTGGAAAAATACTGGCTGCCGATAGGGAAGGTGTAGTGCAGGCCCGGGATTTGAACACAGGACGCCTGATTTGGGAAGCTGAGACGGAGGTAAATTTTTCCGCAGGCCCCGGCCTGGGTGTGGGAACCGTCATTTTGGGTTCCAGTGATGCCGATGTCGTTGCCTTGAATAGCGAAAACGGTCAGGTGCTGTGGAAATCCCATGTCTCCAGCGAAGTGCTGTCCGTACCGGTTATTGCCCATGGTATAGTGATAGTCCGAACTACCGATGGTTCGGTTATTGCCCTCAATGAAAAGACTGGCGTGAAACTATGGCATTTTGAACTTGCCGCACCGGCTTTAAGTGTGCGCGGTATCGGCGCGCCCGTGATTTATGAGGGCAATGTGATCGAGGGTTACGCTAACGGCAAGTTGATGGCTTTGCGGTTAACCGATGGCAAGTATGTCTGGGAAACCAGTATCGCTATTCCCAAAGGGCGTTCTGAAGTTGAAAGGCTGGTGGATATTAATGTGGATCCGATAGCCGTGGGCGGTGTGGTTTATCTTATCGGTTATCACGGCGGCGCTGCCGCCGTATCGGAACAGGATGGCGATGTGTTGTGGCGTAACGAAACGATTTCTTCTTATGCCGGTATGAGCCATGATTTTCGACACCTGTATATAACCGATGCGGCCGATAATGTTTTGCAGTTGGAGCAACGCACCGGGGCGGGCTTATGGAGATCAAAGGAATTACAGCACAGAAAACTAACGGCCCCGGCTGTTTACGGCAACTATGTTGTGGTAGGCGATTTTGAAGGTTACGTGCATTGGCTGTCTGCCAATGACGGTAGACAACTGGGCCGTATCAAGATTGCCGATAGCGCAATCGATGTCAAACCTATCGTGGTAGATGATACCGTTTATATTTACGCAAAAGACGGCACACTCGCCGCTTTAAGAACCCGGTCACCTTAATTATGTTACCTGTAATAGCCCTGGTAGGGCGTCCTAATGTCGGCAAGTCCACATTATTCAATTATTTAACCCGCAGCCGGGAAGCTTTGGTCGCAGATTTCCCCGGCTTAACCAGGGATCGGCAGTATGGTCGAGTGAAGCACGGCGACCGTCCTTGTCTGGTGGTCGACACCGGCGGTATCGCTGATGATGCCGAAGGCATAGAAAGTTTTTCCAGAAAACAGGTGCAGATTGCCTTGGAAGAAGCCGACGTCGTGTTGTTCATGGTCGACGCCCGCGAAGGACTGAGCGCCTCGGATAAGGTCATTGCCGATAGCCTGAGAAAGCTGGATAAACCGGTGCTGCTGGTCACCAACAAGGTTGACGGCATAGACGCTACCCTGGCGGCTGCGGATTTTTATTCGCTGGCGTTGGGTGAACCCGTGCAGATTGCGGCCTCACACGGACGCGGCATACCGGAATTACTGCAACGGGTAGACCAACTACTGCCTCCTTCGGTTGAAGAACCGATCGATGAAGCCGCTAAAGGCATAGCCATCGCGGTGGTCGGACGGCCTAATGTCGGCAAATCGACGTTGGTTAACCGGCTGCTGGGCGAAGAACGGGTTATTGTATTCGATGAGCCCGGCACCACCCGCGACAGCATTTACATTCCTTTCGAACGCAACGGCAAACAGTTTACGCTGATCGATACAGCGGGCATGCGCCGCCGTTCCAGGGTATCGGAAACCATTGAAAAATTCAGCGTTATCAAATCGTTGCAAGCGATAGAAAAAGCCAATGTCGTTATTTATTTAATCGACGCCCGCGAAGGCATTACCGATCAGGATGCACATTTATTGGGTCTGGTGCTGGAAGCAGGCAGAGCGTTGATTATCGGCCTCAATAAATGGGACGGCATCAGCACCGAGCAGAAAGACACCATCAAACGGCAACTGGATGTAAAACTGACCTTTCTTGATTTTGCCGAAAAGCATCCCATTTCCGCGCTGCACGGCAGCGGTGTCGGCAAATTGTTTGATGTCGTCAGCAAGTTATATGACGCCGCCATGATTGATATGTCGACGCCTGTGCTCACCCGTATCCTGAAAGAAGCCACAGACGCCCATCAGCCGCCCATTATCCATACGCGCCGCATCAAGCTGAAATACGCGCATCAGGGTGGCCGCAACCCCCCTATCGTGATTATCCACGGCGTGCAAACGGATGCGTTGCCTACGTCGTACAAACGTTATTTGATGAACTATTTCCGCGACAAGCTCAAGTTGTCAGGGACGCCGATACGCCTGGAATTCAAGTCGCCGGTCAACCCCTTTCACGGGCAAAAAACCAAGCTGACTGATTGGGCGGTAGAAAAACGCATACGCTTGATGAAGCGGGCAAAAAGTAAAAATAAAGACGCTTGATTTAGTTTATCAACCTAACCACAAGGATTAAGCAATGGCAACTATTACATTTCAAGGCAAACCCCTCCACACCTCCGGCGAATTACCGGCAGTCGGCGAGAAAGCCCCCGATTTTACTCTGGTCAACGGTAAATTGGCCGATGTAACCCTAGCGACTTACGCAGGCCAAAAGAAAGTGCTGAATATCGTACCGAGCCTGGATACGCCGACCTGCGCCACATCAGCGCGTAAGTTCAACGAGAAAGCCGCGCACTTGTACCACACCGTTGTGCTAGTAATTTCCGCCGACCTGCCGTTTGCCCAATGCCGGTTTTGTGAAGCGGAAGGCTTAAAAAACGTCATTCCTTTATCCACCTTCCGTTCAAGCTTTGCCGACGATTACGGCGTCAAGCTGCTCGACACATTTCTTCGCGGTTTAACTGCCAGAGCCATCGTCATTATCGACGAGCATGACAATGTGATTTACACCCAATTAGTCAGCGAAATAGCCGACGAACCCGATTACGAGCACGCGTTGGCGGCGTTGTAGAGCGGTTTTGCGATAGGCTCCATCGTATTGTGCCTAGTCTAGCTACCGATTGAAATTAATAGTTAACGGTACGTAAGTTGCGTATAATTATCGTCGTATGAAAGCCATTTTTGTCGAATTACCGCCATTTGAACGAAATCGCCAAGATTACTTGAATGACATGAATTTTCATGAGTTCCAGAAAATTCTTATGCAAAACCCTGAAGCGGGCGATGTCATTGAAAGCACAGGTGGATTACGAAAAATTCGTTATGCCGATGAAAAGCGTAGCAAAGGAAAGCGTGGAGGATTGCGGGTTATTTATTATTGGTGGGTATCGGGACAACAGTTTTGGCTGTTTACTCTATTTAACAAAAACGAAATGGACGATTTAACACCGGCGCAACGCAAAGTTTTAAAAGACCTGCTCAAAAATGAATTGGAAGCGAGGAGACAGCAATGAAACGTAACTTATTTGATGAATTAAACGAAGGTTTCACGGCACTAAAATCAGAACGCCAAGGCAAGATTACTCTGAAACATCATACGGTAGAGAAAAAACCTGCGCTAATTATAACGCCGGAGGAATTATTAAGCCTGCGTGAACGATTGCATTTATCGCGTCCCGTGTTTGCAAGATTCCTACGCACCAATGAACGGACGCTAGAAAATTGGGAGCAAGGGCGAGCTCGACCCAATGCACAGGCTGCGGTATTAATACGTTTGGTTGAACATTATCCCGATACGGTGGAACGATTGTCGGCTATTTAACCCAATATTCGTGCCTTGTCGACGATTACGGCGTGACACCTTTCTCGCCGACTTAACACCCTTCGACAGGCCTCACCTCGAACGGTTAAGCCTCGTACCGTGTCCCGCCTTTAGTAGATAGCCAAAAGATGCGTTGTCATGCTTTTCTTCGTGTCTTCGTGGTGAATTAAAATATGTAATCCAGGTAAGTAATCACCATAGTACTCCAATGTATAACTCTACTCACTTCGAAAAACACATAAACCTAATGAACAATCAAGATCAATCCGAGATAGCCGCAACACTGGCCTGGTTAAAAACCATCATCATCGAATACAGCATCTGCCCTTTCGCCAAAACCGAAATGGAGCGCGGGAGCATACGATACACCGTCAACCACGCCCCGGACATCGAAAGCTGCCTGATGGATTTTATGCAAGAATGCGACCGCTTGGATACGGATGCCAGCATTGAAACCACGCTGTTGATTTATGCCAATGCTTTTACTGCATTCGATGATTACCTGGATTTTCTTGAGCTAGCTGAGACATTGCTGATCGAACAAGGCTACGAAGGCGTATACCAGTTAGCCAGTTTTCATCCCGATTATTGTTTTGACGGCGCAAAACTTAATGATGCGGCTAATTACACCAACCGCTCGCCTTATCCTATGCTGCATCTATTGCGGGAAACCAGCTTGGAACGCGCTATCGCCAGCTATCCCCATCCTGAAAACATACCGCAACATAATATCGAGTTAACGCGGGAATTAGGACTCGCCAAGATGCAGGCGTTATTGGCGGCCTGTTACCCGGTTAACCTACAAGCATAAACCCAAGATGCATGATTATAACCGCCAAATTTCCGCCTCTTTATTCCCGGCTTCCAATTTAAAGTGGGACACCATACAGATAACATCCCTCTAAGGGATGTTATCTGTCCCGCCTTCATAAGACGCCAATGGTTCGCCAACAGCCCAACGGATTGATTTTGCCAGCCCAACGCCTATGCCTGCAACGCCTAACAAGGCTTGCTCGTCGGCGGCAAGGACGGCTTCGACGCAGCCGAATTGTCCCAAGAGGTTATGGGCGGCGCTTGGGCCTATCCCAGGAAGCGATTGCAGTATTTGTAGTTGGGTTTTACGTTTGCCCTTGGGTCGCTTGCCTTTGAACAATCGGGGCGGCGTCTGCCGGGCTATGTGATCGAACTGACGGGCCGCGTAGAGCATCAGCCTTGCGCTTTCTTCGGCGTCGGCGGAACGTAGTAAAGGAATGCCGAGAAATAGTGTAAGGCTAATAAGCGCCCCTTGCAGAGCCTCGCGCCGCATTCCACTCTCGGCCAGATCGCGTGCGCGGCCTTCCAGGATGATTGCTTTGTGCAACGGTGTAGCGGCAAGGCGGACGCCTTGTTCAAACAATCGGCCATCCTTGAGGGAAACGGCGAAATCGCGCAGTGTTTTGCGCTCGAACAACAGACGTTCGTCCAGCAGATAATCGCCCAAGGCCAAGCGCTGCACCGTGACCTCGGCTCCGTTTTGGCGTCTAAGCGCTTCGATGACTGAGGATTGGCTTTCGCGGTCATCAGCAATTATTTGAATGAATGACACAGGGCGCTCTTATTCGATATGGCGGTTTTACCCAATATAAATACTCAAAACAGTTTGACCAACGCGGCGACTATGCCTATAGCTACCGCTATGAGAGCGCCTAGCTTGATGACAAGGCGTTGTTCAAGATCGCGCATGTCACGGTGCATATCTTCTTTAGTAACCAGATCTCTCAGATTGACTTCCAGCACTTCGGACAGCGCAACGGCCTCGGCTTCCGCCTGTGCGGACGGTACACCGGCGGCTTTCAGGGTATTGGCGAATTTTAAGGTATCAAAGGTAATCGTAGTCATGGTATGCCACTCTGTTTTATTGTGGCGTTTAGTTTACCACGCCAGCCATGCACCGCAAATGCCAACTATTGTACGGACAGTCCTGCTGATAAACGAAGCGTGACGGGTTTTAATAGTTAAATTTCGAATTTATTAGGCAGATGTTCAAAAAACACTGAGTCAGCCGTTTTCCCCGTCTTGTTATAAATGGCTATTTCGCCATTTTCACTGCAAACCCAGACCTCTTGCGCGCCTTTATCAAGATAAAGACTGATTTTTTCCTTAATTTCCGGTTGGTAATTGGTGGGGGAAATAATTTCCACACATATTTCAGGCGCTTGCTGATAAGGCGTATCAAGACCATTACGCTGAAAAAAGGCTATTGAGCCCCATGCCACATCAGCGACTTTAACGCTTTTGCCGGTTTCAATAGAGCATTCAGTTAACACTTTACCTTGCCGGTTATTTCTTAAGAAAAAGGCGATTTCAGCCTGCAATAAACCGTGCTTATTTGACGCAGGCGACATGACAATTTGTCCGTATTCGTTTAACTCTATTTTATAGGGTAAGTTTTGTAAACTTGAATCATTGAGAACTTCTGACCATTGCATGAGCTGTCTCCGCGCCGTTATTTTATATTCGATTATTACATAGTTCCCACGCTCCTGCGTGGGAATTCATCCGGCAACGCTCCCGCGTTGCGTGACGCTGGAGCGTCACAGGCGGCATTCCCACGCAGAGCGTGGGAACGATATAACACGGCAGATTAAATATTAACCCCGCCGTGCTGTTTCTTGAATCCGGCAGAATCATAGGATGTGCCGACGAAGGAGACGCATCAATCCGAGTAACACAAACGATGCGCTTCGCTCCTCAGCGCATCCTATGGCCCTTCGGTGGAAACGATATATTACTTAATAGCAAAAGGAGCATATCTATTCAGGATTATGTGTAAAACCTCTGCATAATAGTTATTCCGCTCATGTAAAGAAATAAAGTGATCGGGAAAAAATTCTTGCTCAAAAGGCTTGTTAATAATACCAACGCAGTCGGTAGGCGAGCTAGAAACATTGGTTCTGTAATTATTGTTAATTGGTTTATTTTTGTTGGGGTTAATCATCACAACAATTGCAATATTTTCCCCATCTACAAAATATTTTAAAGGTTTTTCTGGTATCTGATCGTAGTCATGCCGTCCCCAAATTTTGAACTCCATCCTTAGCATTTTTATAGTATCGTTTTTGTCGCTAACTAAAAGGTCGGTACGTCCAGCTTCAGAATGGGCCTCTCGAATACTATTAAAATCAAAAGACTGTAATAACCGATGCATTTCATCACGATAATTAGACTCATCAATCGCCTCCTGTTTTAGCCAGACTGGCGGCGTTTCCTGCCATGTACGTTGCATACGAAGCATTTTCTGTACTAAGTCAAATGCCCACGATTGGGATGTAAGCAGTATCGGCTGCCGATTCTGTAATTCGATCCAATCTGTCTCGAATTGAGGAAAAACATTAGGATATTTCTCAAAGATTATTGCCCTTAAAACATTGTCACTAAGCCAATCATTGTAAGCCAGAACGTGATGCAATTTGCCAAATGCAGAGAGATTCGGAGATCGGCTGGTAGATCCAAAATACACTTGATGTCCCAGCTTATATTTATCTGGCATTTGGATATTTACCGACTCTGCAACAGTACGCCCATTAATAACTAATTCTGCAGAATCAGTCGTCCAGCGCAAGGCTATTGCGTATATTTTTCCACAAACAGGAATTATGTCTGTTTCAATTGTCTGGTAATTGCCGTTTGCGACGATGGATGCCTTTAATTTTCCGTAATCTGCACCATCGGCCAAAATGCTGATGGAATCCAAAAAACTATCAGCAACACAATCCAAAAGGTAAACAGTTCCCTCACTACCAAGTTGCGAGCCAGTCCAGCCAGGCACAAAGAACAGCGATAATGTGCCACTGCTATGTTCGAAGAAATTACCTTCTCTTTGGCATGATAACTGTTCACCCCCACGGATTCCCCTTGGCTCTCCAGGAGGAATTGGGCTGGAAGCAAAGAGTCCTTCTTCTATAGAGAGAAAGGCAAAGCCGATAGTTATAGGCTTCTCGCTAAATTGTTCGCCGACAATTTCGCCTCGTAGCTCTACTGACAGTGATTTAGGAGCTGTCGCAAATTCATGCGCGGTTTCAAATCGAGTCAGTTCTTTTATTACATGAATATTGTCGCATTTCCTTTCGTCACCATCGCTGAAAATTAGGCGTAAATCTATTGGTATATTTGCAGATGTCGTCGCAAACATAGAAAACGTGTATCCAAGGTACTCCCTCGGACAGTTGACTTCAATCTTGATTTGAAATGTTGTCCTAGGTTGTAATTCAAAAAACCAAACAGGGAATTCTGGCATTTTAGGATGTTGACATGCACCCAATAATTTCGCTCCAACAATACTAGCTCTGCAATAGTCAGAATTAAATGGATTCGCTGGAATTAAATTTTCTCTGCCACCTTCCATGATAAGTCCAGAACAGAAAGGCGAAGGTAAATTTTGTTTTCCGTAATTTTGTCTGATTTTCATAATCTATAGTTGTTCCATATTTGGCTTTTCGCGAAGTCAAGCCATAAACTATCCATGCGGAAGCCTAATATGATATATACGACATCATTTATCTAATGAGCCACTTGCAAAATTACCGACCGGAAAACGCGGTAAGTTACACATGACGTTCAGATAAGTCGTTTTTTGAGCAAATGGCTCACTATTAGGCCATTTACGCTGTTATTTTGTCGTTG
>Ga0182019_10000576_pt1 | contig 18067 bp, 20 predicted proteins | sample 812E2MmetaG_FD_120483 | JGI IMG/M metagenome (GOLD analysis project Ga0182019, IMG submission 120483) | Permafrost microbial communities from Stordalen Mire, Sweden - 812E2M metaG | ecosystem: Environmental > Terrestrial > Soil > Wetlands > Permafrost | place: Sweden: Stordalen | collected...
AAACGTAAAACAATTTTAGTTCTTATGACAGGAATAGTGGTATTGATCCTGTCCACTTTCATTGTAAAGCTTGGATAATAAATAATTATATGACAAACCGATTTGGCTTTAAGATGAAAATGTGCTCCGTATTTAAGGAGGAGAACAGGAGAAGACACAGCTAGATGTGGAATGACTGGTAACTGATTGATGGCCTGCCATAATCAGTAAATATTATATTAAAAATACTGTAAGAATGAAAAAAACAATGGTAGAGAAAGCATATCAGCTTGCAAAGGAGCAGTATGCCGCGCTTGGTGTCGATACCGAAAAGACACTGACAGAATTGAATAAGATCAGGATCAGTCTTCATTGCTGGCAGACGGACGATGTTGGTGGGTTTGAAAAACCCGATGCTGAACTGGTAGGAGGAGGAATCCAGGTCACTGGAAATTTCCCTGGCAAGGCAAAGACTATTGAACAGATGAGACAAGATCTCGACGTTGTCATGTCTCTTATTCCGGGAGAGCAGAGACTCAATTTGCATGCCATTTATGGTGAATTCGGAGGTAAATTTGTCGATCGTGATAAGATTGAGGTAAAGCATTTCCAGGGTTGGATAAACTGGGCGAAAAAAAGAAAGATCGGGATGGATTTCAATTGCACATGCTTCTCTCACCCTTATGCTGCAGATGGTTTTACATTGTCCAGCAAGAATGAAAAATACAGGAAATTCTGGGTCGAGCATACAAAGAGATGCAGGGCCATCAGCGCTGAAATTGGTAAACAGCTTGGTACACCGTCAGTCCATAATATCTGGATACCTGACGGATCGAAGGATACCCCTGTCGACAGGAATGCTTTTCGTACGCTCCTGAAAAAATCGCTCGATGAGATCTTCGCTGTTAAATATCCCAAAAAATATCTCAAAGACTCAGTCGAAAGCAAGCTTTTTGGAATGGGACTGGAATCAATGACAGTCGGATCTCACGATTTTTATCTTGGCTATGCTGCCAAACATGGCACAATGATTACGCTTGATAATGGCCATTTTCACCCGACCGAACAGGTTGGTGACAAAATATCAGCATGCCTTCAAAGTGTCGATGAGATTCTCCTGCATCTTACACGTGGAGTAAGATGGGACAGCGACCATGTGGTTACATTCAACGATGAGATCACTCTTATTGCACAGGAGATAATCAGGGCAAAAGTCCTTAACAGGGTAAATATCGGACTCGATTATTTTGATGCAAGTCTTAACAGGATCGGGGCCTATGTTGTAGGTGCAAGAGCTGTTCAGCTTGCGTTCCTTTTTGCTTTGCTTGAGCCGTTCGAGATACTTGTCAAATTCGAAGAAGAGGGCAAAAACTTTGAGCGACTTGCTTATTTAGAGCTTTTGAAAACCAAGCCTTACGGGGCTGTCTGGGATTATTTCTGTCTTATCAATAATGTGCCTGTAGGAGAGGATTATATTGAGCAGATACAGAAATACGAGGGAAATGTTTTAATGAAGAGATGAAAGAGAAAGTTATTGCTGTTTTTGATGTTGGCAAAACAAATAAAAAGATCCTTTTATTTGATTTTGACCTTAACATTGTGTCGGAGAGTGAGGAAAAATTTCAGGAAGTCACCGATGACGATGGTTTTGAATGTGACGATATCGAGAAAATTGAAGAATGGATATTATCATCAGTAAAGCAGCTTATTGCCTCTGAAATATTCGAGATTGTGGCAATAAATTTTGCAACTTATGGGGCTACTCTTGTTTATCTTGACGAAGAAGGCAAGAGACTTACACCTGTATATAATTACCTTAAGCCTATTGATGAAAATATCCCTGAACGGGTCTATAGAAGACATGGAGGGCAGGATGAGTTTTGCAGGCAGACTGCCTCACCGGCCCTCGGTATGCTCAATTCAGGGATGCAGGCTCTCTGGCTCAAGCATAAGAAACCGGAGATCTTTTCCAGGGTTAAGCATATACTTCATTTTCCTCAATACCTTTCTTACCTGCTCACACGGAAAATATACTCAGAACATACCTCTATTGGATGCCATACGGCATTATGGGATTTTGATGCCATGAAATATCACATCTGGACAGGGGAGGAGGGTCTTGAGTTCCCTCCGCCTGTCGATGTAGCTACTCTTAATGAGGTTAATATTAACGGAACAAAGCTTTTTTGCGGAATTGGAATCCATGACAGCTCTTCATCACTTGCGCCATATTTTGCTGCCAGCAAAGGTAAATTCGTTCTTATCTCAACAGGGACCTGGTGCATAAACATGAATCCGTTCAATTCTGAAAAACTTACTGCTGAACAACTCGATCATGATTGCCTTTGCTACCTGAGCATCACAAAAGAACCGGTTAAGTCTTCCAGGCTTTTTATGGGACACCTTCACGATGTTGCCGTAATGAAGCTGAATGAGCATTTTAACAAAGATTGTGATTATTACAAAGGTGTAAAAACAGATACCAGGCTGATCCATCTATGCCAGGAAAATAGAGTCAAAGGCAGAATTTATTTTGACAATGACCCGTTTTCAAGAGAAGTAAAAGAAAAAATCGATTTTTTTGCGTTTAAATCATTCGAAGAAGGATATCATCGACTTATGGTCGAATTGTCAGAACTTGCCGTTAAAGCTATCAATCTGGTGATACCTGCCGATAATGATATTGAAAACATATATCTTACCGGCGGTTTTTTAAAGAACCCTATTTTTATAAAGCTGATCTCTGAGGCATATTCAATGAAAAATGTTTATACATCTGAAATTTTTAACGCTACTGCACTTGGAGCTGCATTAATAATTTTTGAATCGCTTAACCCGGGTAAAATGCCATCCCTTAACCTCGGTTTGAATCAATGTTGATTTAATAATACCTTACCATGATCATCCAGCGCAATGATTACTCTGATCTTCTGAAAAACAACCAGCTATGGGCAGCCGAGAAGCTTAAAACTGATCCGGAATATTTTGATGAACTGGCAAAACCTCAGAAACCAAGATTCCTCTTTATCGGGTGTTCCGACAGCAGGATACCGCTCGATCTTATAACAGAGTCTGAACCAGGCGAAATATTTGTTCACAGGAATATTGCAAATCAGGTAAATTTCACCGACCTGAACCTGTTGTCAATAATTGAATATGCAATCGAAATATTGAATATCGGGGATATCATTGTCCTTGGACACTATAAATGCGGGGGTGTTAAAGCTGCGGTCGATGGGCTCGATACAGAGGATATAGTTGAAAACTGGGTGAGCCCGATTAGCGATCTTTATCATTTTCACAGGAAAGAGCTGGAGGAACTCGGTGATAAAACAAAAATGCTTGACCGCCTCTCTGAAATGAATGTGATTGCCCAGTTAAAAAACCTTTTGCGCACTCCAATAATCCAGAGAGCCTTCAGGAGCAAAAAGATAATTAACTTCCATGGCTGGATTTTTGATATAAATACAGGTCTTATCAAAGATCTTCCTCTACCATTGCAGGAATGGAAGGATTATGACTTGCTTCCTGATGATTATTAGATCTATGGACGATTTACTCTTTAATATTTGAATCGCTGAAGATCGTGCCATAAATAACGATTCTCATTGGTATTTATATATATATCCATTTAGTTTGTCAAGTTATAGCCAGTCATTTTATTTAATTTTAGGGTATTTCATCCTAATACTGTATATTATATGATTTTAACCTTTTTCAGAAAATATATTATGCCCGGGCAAAACAAAATAAACGCCGGTTTAAAGCTGACTGCCGGCATGGTACTTATTATATTGTTCTTTTGTACTCTTTTCCAACAGGGATGCTAAAAGACAACATTATTGAGTCGAGCGTTGTAATAAATGAAGTAATGCCGGTAAACACATCCTATATAGCTAACCAGAATGGTGAATATGGCGACTGGATAGAGTTATACAATAATTCTTCCTTGTCATTTGATATCTCCGGATATTACCTCTCGGACAGTAAAAAACACCTTTCTAAATTGAAGATTCCTAAAGTCGCAACGATAAGCGGAAAAGGCTTTCTTGTTTTATGGGCTGGTAAAGACACCCTCCAGGCAGGTCTCCATTCAAATTTCAAGCTCTCTTTGGCAGGAGAAAAAGTCTGTTTTGTGACACCTGATTTTCTTATTATTGACAAAGTTGAATATCCGGCTCAAACAATCCAGCTATCGTATTCCAGGAATCCTAGTGCAACAGGATCATTCATCTGGCAGTCGCCAACCTTTAATTCGTCAAATAATTAAAATTCATATAAATTAAAAGTCATGAAACCGTTTAAAAAGATTTATTTACTGGTTCCCGTTACTCTCTTCATGATGAGCACATATATTGCAGCTGGTCAACAAAAACCTGCACCACCAAAAATAAAAAGCATTGTAGTTTATGATGAGAAATTTGACAAGCTTACCTCCAAAAAAAGCAAGGAGTCAGAGACTGTTTTTGATGCTCATGGAAATATAACAGAAGAAATACAATATGTTAATAATAAGATAGACAAACACTTCCAGTATCAATATGATGCAAATGACAATAAAATAAAGGAACTTGAACTTGATAGCTCTGGAAAAATCACAAAGACCAGCGAATATAAATTCGACAAAGGTCTTAAAATTGAGAAGACTATTGCTGGGGCAGATGGCAAGGTCAAAACCAAGAAGACATACGTCTATACCACCTTCTGATTCGAGTCTGCTGATTTAATAAACAGTAAAGTTGTAAATGCAACTCAGTGAAATGCATAATCTGATGAGTTCCTGTTTCCCGATAACCCTTGAGGAGATGGACAGTGTCAATCTGATGAACCGGATTGATACCAGGTTTGTATTTTCTTCTGACAAGCTTCCTGCATTTTTTGAATCCCTGACTGAGGTTGAATATATTTATCAGCGCGACTATATCCCAAAATTGTCTGACATTGACATTATTTCACTAAACTAAAATCTTAAGCTCTGAAAAATAAAGCATTACAGATATTGATTCACGTTGCAGCATGGGCTCTTTTTTTGGCATTGCTTACAACCCTTGTGCCCAGGCCGCAAGAGCTGGACAGGTTTGAAGCAATAATAGTTCCATCCCTGTTCTTTATCTCGTTTTATTACTTTAATTTCTTCTTGCTCACACCAAAGCTCTTCATACCAGGGAGATATTTTGCGTTTGTCCTGGTATGTCTTGTAGCGTTGATAATGACAATAGCTGTTCCGTCTGTTTTGACCCGTTCTTACCTGGGCTTCCCATTTAGTTTAAGGCCACGGCCTGGCTTTTTCTTTTTACCCGAATTCCCCATGCCAGACTTTGAATTCTCGTCAATTATAGGTCAGGTAGTATTAAGAGGACAGGGGTGGCATTTTTTTTTCAGACCCGAATACAGCTATACTCTAATTGTTTTTCTTTTCATTCTTACGTTATCGACAGGTATCAGGATTATTCAGCAATGGCAACAATCTGAAAAGGAGAAGGTAAATGCAGAACTGGCATTCCTTAAAGCACAGATAAATCCTCATTTTCTATTTAACACGCTCAATAATATCTATTCAATGGCTATTGTTAAAAATGAAAAGACTCCATTTGCAATAGAGATGTTTTCAAACCTTATGCGGTTTGTAATTTATGAGACGCAGCATGATTTTGTTCCTTTAAGCAGAAAAATAGAATATATTGATACATATATTGAATTGCAGAAACTGCGTCTTTCATCGTCAGTGACAGTTAATTACAAAGTATCCGGAAATCCAGGTTCTCTTCAGATCGCACCCTTGATTATGATGCCCTTCATTGAAAATGCTTTTAAATTCGGAATAAGCACTGAAAAAGCATCGGTGATCACAATAAAAATTGAAGTTTTGGATGATGAACTGAATTTTTTTGCCAGGAATGTTAAGAATTATTTGTCTGAAAAAGAAAGCAGTTCTTTCCAGCTTGGAATAGACAATACAATTAAAAGACTTCAGCTGATATACCCGGGAAGACATACCCTGGAGATCACTGAAAATGATCAGGATTATAACGTTGAATTAAATCTCCATCTGAAATGATAAACTGCATTGCTGTTGATGACGAACCGCTGGCGCTTGACCTTCTTGCAGATTATTGCTCGAGGATAGATTATATAGACTTTAAGAAGAGTTTTACAAAGCCATCAGAGGCAGCTGACTATCTTAATAAATTTCCTGTCGACCTTCTATTCCTCGATATCCAGATGCCCGATATTTCTGGAATCGATTTCTATAAAAGCCTGAAAACAAACAAACTCGTGATCTTTACTACCGCATTTGCCGAATATGCAGTCGAAGGATTTAACCAAAATGCAGTCGATTATCTTCTGAAACCGATTATGTTCAGTCGTTTTGAACAGGCGGTTGCCAAGACATACGATTATATCATCTATCTTAATCATAAAAATCACGAAGTCGGCAATAATCTGTTCGTGAGAAGCGAATACAAGCTTTGCAAAATTGCCATCTCGGAAATCAGGTATATAGAAGGACTGGACAATTATGTAAGGATTTTCATGGAAAATTCGAAACCTGTAATATCACATATGAGTCTGAAGGCAATTTATGAAAGGCTTCCGGGTAATATGTTCCTAAGAGTTCACAGATCATTTATAATCAACTGCAATAGGGATATATCGTATTGCAACAGGAATATACAGCTTGGTGAAAAACAGATTCCTGTCGGGATCAGCTACGAGGAAAATGTAAAAAAATATTTCGGGCTGAAATAGGCTATAGCAGCATTCAACCATGCCGCTCAGATCAGATCGTTCCTTTTTGCAGTGATTCCGCACATGAAATCAATACAACCTCTCGCCAAGTGAAGCTTTCAGCCTGTAAATGCTTGCAGCATAATCAATCCTTGCCTTCAGCAGCATTAGCATGCTTTGCGAGACTGTCGTATTTGCATCGAGCAGTTCGAGATTTGTTATTACACCGGACCTGAAGCTTGTTTCGGCAAGGGTATATGCTTCCTGCGCCTGTTCAAGCTGAAGCTGGAATTGCATCTCCTTCTGCTTTGCTGAAATAACATATTCCTCCGCCTCCCTGATTTCTGATGTAATGCTTCTTTGTGTTCCTTCATTCTCGAAATGCAATGAGTTGATAGCCGATTCAGCTTGCTGAAGATTGTACTTAGTCTTCATGCCATCAAAAATCGGGACAGATATACCTACTCCGACAGCATAATTTGCCTTCAGCTGATTAAGGTCCGGCAGGTAGCCGTTTTTGGCGCCTCCTGCGGCAAGGAAGCTTATAACAGGCTTGTCGGTAGTCTTTGTAAGCTGATATCTTAATCCTGCTAAAACAGCCTTTTCGTGGTTTATTGCCATCTCGTCGCGGTTATGATAAGCAAAGCTGAGGAGTGAATCACCGGATACAACCGGGGCAATAACATCAAGCTCTTCTTTCACAACCGGTATCCGGTTGTTATTGCCTGTCAATGAACAAAGATAAGCCTGCTGAATTGCAAGTGCTGCAACAAGGTCTGATTTCTGGCTTTCGGCAGTCGATATTTTTACCTTAGTTGAAAGCACCTGGTAATCGGTTGCAGATCCTGTAGATTTCAGCGTTTCGATATACTTTAGATGAGCCTGCAGGGTGGCAAGCTGCTCATCCATGATCTTAATGGCATGCTGCAAAAAGGCGAGTGTATAAAAGTTGTTGACGGTAGCAATTGCCATCTTCTGCCTTACCTGGTCTAGAGTTTTCTCGCCTATTATCCTGCCCTCGTTTTCTAATTCAATATTTGTTTTTGTTCTTCCGAAATCATATATCACCTGCCTGAAATTTATTGTTGCCGAGTAATTGTTCTCCGGATATAGCTGAAATGTTCCCATGGAAGGGATATAAATTTTCATGACCGGCCCGATATTTGAATAATTAGCATTGGCATCAACGACAGGATAATAAGCCGCCCTGGCTGCACCTATCCTGGCATCAGCATTTTTTAAAGCTTCTTCAGCGCCTTTAACAGTAGGATGAGTACTGATCACTTCCTCAATTAAAGATTTAAGCGAGAGTGAATCTGATTTAACCACAGCGACAGATCCCTGATTATCCTGTGAATTTGCAGATAAGCTGGCAATGAGAGCCAGGGCGATCATTAGAATGCATGTTCTATATTTGTTCAGTCTGTTCATTAACTTTAATTTTTACGGTTTTTGATTTTTTTGTATGCATAAAGATGATGGGAATACCTCCCAGCAGCGTTATTATCCCGGCCAGAAGAAAGTCGTCATTGATTCCTTCAATATAAGCCTGTTTGCCGATATTTGATATAATCGCTGTCTGGGAATATTTTGCTGCATCACCCGGAGATGTCCCGGCTTCGTGCTGCGCATAGTATCGTATGTTGGTTGTCGTCTGCTGATAAATTTCCGAGTGCGCATTTAATGCCATCCCGTATTGCTGAGTGTGAAAATTTACCCGCGTTGTAAGGAGTGTTGCGAGTAATGCTACACCTAGGCTTCCGCCAAGCTGACGGATAGAATTGGAAATACCAGCTGCCTGTGCCATTTTCTCGCGGGGGATCTCGATAAGTGCAATGGTGCTCAATGCAGTAAAAGTGAGACCCATCCCGACTCCTCTGACATACAGGGAGACCATTATTGCTTTCATTTCGCTAAGGAATGAGAGCTTTGAGTTAAGATAAAAACTGAATGCCATAAGCAGAATCCCGATTGTCATTGGAATTTTTGGATTCAGCCTGTCCGATATCCTGCCGGAAACAGGAGCAAGAACTCCCTGTATAATTCCAACAGGAAGGAAAACTGAACCAGCCTGAAGAGCTGTATATCCCATCGAATTCTGAAGATAGATGGGCAACAGGAATGTACTCCCAAACATCCCTATGCTGAAGAAGATCATTATTATAGTTGCAAGTCCGAAATTATGATTTCCAAGGAGCCGCAGGTCTATAATCGGATCTTCTGCTGTAAGCTCTGTAGTAATAAAAACAGCAAGAGCAACGGCTGAAATGGCTGCGAATAGAAGAATATAAGGAGCATGCCAGCCTGCAGTGTTTGTTGCTGCATTGCCTTCTGAAAGCGTGTAAAGTGAAAGGGGGAGGAATATAGTTACCGATATAAAACCAATCAGGTCAAAGTTCCTTCTTATTGGGTGCTTATATTCAGCCTGAATAATAATTGTAAAAAACATCGCCAGAATACCGATCGGGATATTGATGTCAAAGATCAGCTGCCAGCTGAAATTGTCAATAATGAAACCGCCGATCGTAGGTCCAAATGAGACTGATGCTGCTGCAGCAATTCCCCAGAATCCGAGAGCCAGTCCGCGTTGTTTAATCGGGAATTCCCGAGTAATTATCGCCATTCCCAGTGGTTGAAGTGTTCCTGCTCCTAAACCCTGAATCACCCTCGAAAGAATAAGCATATTCTCATCCTGTGATAATCCGCAGAGTAATGAACCCGAGGTGAACAGGAGCAAACCGAGGAAGTACATCCGCTTGTAACCGAACCTGTCAGCAAGCCATCCTGAAGTGGGTAGCATCACTGCCATCGCAAGCATATAAGCGGTAATAACCCATTCAATCTTGTCGAGACCCACTCCAAATGATGCCATGATCTTTGGAAGGCCAGTATTTACAACCGTAGCATCGAGAACAGCCATAAATGTTCCGAACATAATGTTCGCGAGTAAAAACCATTTGTAGGATTTGTGCCGGGGATGGATTATGGAATCAGGTTTTCTGAAAAACATCCTGATCATGTGAGACGGTGTTCTCCTTCGTTCCATTACTAATTCCTTGTTATCTTGATAACAGCTGACATTCCAGGTAAAATATTAAAAGAAGAAACAGCCTTCCCATTACTGGCCGAATCAATGGATATCCTTACAGGGATCCTTTGAGTTACTTTGGTGAAATTACCAGATGCATTACTTGCTGGTATTAGTGAAAATACTGACGCAGTGCTTGTGCCTGTAAGGAAAACTTTCCCGTAAAATTTAACATTATGGAAAGCATCTATTGTGAATTTAACATCCTGACCGTTTTTTATTGCTGATATTTTCGTCTCTTCAAGGTAACTGATAACCCATTTTCTGCTATCATCGGTAAGGGTGAAAGCTGATTGGCCGGGCTGAATGACATCACCCGGTAAAAGCCATCTTTTAGCAATAACTCCATTCCCTGGCGACCAGAGCTTTGTATTCTTAAGCTGGGTATCCAGGACCTTGATCTGTGCATTTGCAGTTTCAACTGCAGCAGATGCACTGGTTATCTGCGACTTCGAAACAGAGATCAGGGCTTTTGTAGCATCAGCCTGAGCTGAAGCTGCCTCATACGATTTTTTGATATGATCGTACTGTTCATCGGTTATAACACCGCCTTCTGACTGTTTTTTGGCTCTGTCAAGGTCTTCCCTGGCACGTTCGAGGTTTATTTCAACAACTTTAAGGCTTTGTTGGTCTGACACAAACTTTGCATTTGACTGTCCAAGATTTGTCAGAGCCTGTTCCCTTAGAGCTATAGCCTGATTTCTTTGAGCAATCAGATCAGAGCTGTCGAGTTCGGCAAGAAGCTTGCCTTTCGCAACGACGTCTCCTTCCTGTGCATAAACAGCCACAATTCTTCCAAGCATTTTTGAGCCGACCGTCACATTATCTGCATCGATCCGGGCATCGTCAGACGTAATATATCTTGAATAATCCCTGTACCAGTACCCAGCACCTACAAGTACTGCAAATATTACTATACCCAGGGGTATATAAACTTTAACCTTGTCTTTCTTTGAATTCTGTACCATTCTTTGTATTAATATTAGATTATTACTTTAGTTCTTTGTACATCAAGCCTTTGATAAAAATATCGGTAGCAGCAGCTACCTGATGAGATAATTGCTTGTAATCTTCATCATTTATTGAAACGAGCTTATTGTTGTTTAAAAATACGCTGCGGAGACCTCTCATGATATCCAGAAAAAGTGATGCAGCCTCATAAGTGTTATTCGTTCTGAGTTGTCCATTAATTTCCCCTTTCTCAAGTATCTGCATCACAAGCTTTTTCTCCTTTTCCCTGAAAGCCTTAAAGGAATCTGCAATAAGCGGTTTAAAATCAGGAATCGATGCCGGACCTATTCTCCCCAGGTTCACCAAATATTTAAAATAGGAGAGGCGGTTTAGGGCATAACGCCTGAGGCTCTCTGCAGGATCCTTATTGCCCTGAATGTCCTTCTCCAGCGTATCCAGGAATTCGGCCTGTTCTTTCTCAATGACCGCTTTGTACAGATTCTCTTTATCAGGAAAATAATAATAGAGTGAAGCTTTCGACATATGAAGATCATCTGCGATCTCCCTCATGGAGGTTTTTTCAGCTCCAAAGAGGCCAAAAAGTCTCTGAGCAGCACTTAATATCAAATCTGCTTTATCTTCTTTTGGTTCTCTGTCAGTTACCACTTCGAAAAATTTAAGCCGCAAATATAACAATCTTTCTGACCAATTTGTTTAAATGGTCAGTTCATTTTAATAATCTGAATTGAAATAAATCATTCATACTTTGGATAAAACCTATTCAGGCTGCAATAATGTTAATTTGATATTTTACTTATATTAGTTATATTAATATTATGTATATTTTATCATTATTATATTGATATATTTTACTATATATCAATATCTACTTTATTATTTATATATAAATATCATATTTAATATCATCTTATATTCTGTTTTTTATTAGTTTTGCAGGAATTGCAAAATGAATATCCATTTAAAATAAACTGGTATGTGCGGTATTGTCGGAGTGTTTGATTTAAAGAGCAATTATATGGACTTGAGGCCGGTTGTCCTGAAGATGTCAAAGAAATTAAGGCATCGTGGTCCGGACTGGTCAGGAATTTTTTATTGTGACAATGCGATTCTTGCCCATGAAAGACTCTCGATTGTCGACCCTCAGTCAGGGAAACAGCCACTTTACAGCAGTAATGGCAATCTTATTCTCGCAGTTAACGGCGAGATATATAATCATCAGGATATTCGCAAGCGTTATGAAGGTTCTTATGAGTTTCTTACGCATTCCGACTGTGAAGTAATACTTCCGCTTTACAAGGAAAAAGGACCTGCATTTCTTGAGGAAATGAACGGCATTTTCGCATTTGCGCTTTATGACAAGGAAAATAACTGTTATCTCATTGCACGCGACCATCTTGGAATTGTGCCGCTCTATATCGGATGGGATCAGTTCGGCAACTTTTATGTAGCATCGGAACTCAAGGCGCTTGAGGGCGTTTGCAACAAAATAGAAGAATTCCTCCCGGGTCATTATCTCTACAGCAAAGATGGCAAGATGAAGAAATGGTATACTCGCGACTGGATGGAATACAAATCTGTTGAAAAGAACGAAACTTCAATTGATGATCTTCGCATCGCGCTCGAAGCATCGGTTCATCGCCAGCTTATGTCTGATGTTCCATACGGAGTTCTGCTTTCCGGAGGGCTCGACTCGTCAATAGTATCGGCCATAGCCAAAAAATTTGCTCCTAAAAGAATAGAGTCGCAGGATAAAAGCGAAGCATGGTGGCCTCAACTCCATTCCTTTGCGATCGGGCTTGAAGGATCACCGGATCTTGCTTCTGCAAGAAAGGTGGCTGAGCATATTGGCACTATCCACCATGAAATAAATTTCACTGTTCAGGAGGGGCTTGATGCATTGCGTGATGTAATATATCATATTGAAACTTATGACGTTACTACAATACGGGCTTCTACGCCGATGTACCTGCTTGCCAGAGTTATCAAATCGATGGGGGTTAAGATGGTTCTTTCCGGAGAGGGTGCCGATGAAATTTTTGGTGGGTATCTCTATTTTCATAAAGCACCTTCAGCTCAGGCATTTCATGAAGAAACAGTGAGAAAGCTGAACAAGCTTCATCTCTATGATTGCCTCAGGGCCAATAAATCGCTTGCTGCCTGGGGTGTGGAAGGGCGTGTTCCATTTCTCGATAAGGAATTCATGGATGTTGCTATGCGCCTGAACCCCGACGACAAAATGATCTCAAAAGAGAGAATGGAGAAATGGGTACTTCGGAAAGCATTTGAGGATTATATTCCTGCTTCAATTGTATGGCGACAGAAAGAGCAGTTTTCTGATGGAGTGGGATATAACTGGATAGACAACTTAAGGGCTCTTACAGCAAAAGAGGTTACTAACGATCAGCTGAAGAATGCCAAGTATCGCTTCCCCATTAATCCGCCGATGTCGAAGGAAGAATACTATTACAGGTCGATCTTCGCTGAGCATTTCCCTTCAGATTCAGCCGCATCATGCGTTCCTTCAGTTCCTTCTGTCGCCTGCAGCACTGCTGAAGCCCTTGCCTGGGATGCATCTTTTAAAAACATGATAGACCCATCCGGACGCGCGGTGAAAAGCGTCCATGTTGATTCCTATAAATAATGTTCGACAAAATTTTCTAATTTTATGGCAGGAGAATTATTCCGCCTGACCTGCCATATATGCAGAGAAATATATCTTTGTATATAAAGATGTTATCATGGCCATGAATATAAAATATCATGGTTCGATCCTAGCAACGGGAAAATGACTAGTTATGGTAAAAACAAGAATTCAGGAATTACAGCTTTTAATTCTCCCGGAAAGAAAACAAACGGAAATGACTGGTTATTGATTCTTGAAAAAAACTAAAATGATAAGCGATATCGTTAAAAGGAATTTAATTCCTGAAGCTGATTTTGTCTTTGGCTTTGCTGACCTTAACGGGCTTATCCCCAGGAAATTCAATGGGTACAGGTATGGAATTTCAATTGGTAAAAGACTTGATGACAGAATAATAGATAATATTAAAGAAGGTCCCACTATTGAATATTACAATTACTATAACCAGGTTAATAAGGAATTAGCTGAAATGACCCGGAGAATTGAGTCTGATCTGATTGAAAACAAGATAGAATCAAATGTTATTGAGCCAACTGTAAATCAAGCGGAAGAAAAGTATAAGGATTATCTTAAAACTTTAACTGTTGATATTTCTCACAAGCTTGTTGCAACAAGAGCCGGACTGGGATGGATAGGTAAAACCGATTTATTTATCTCTGAAAAATTTGGTCCCAGGCTGAGGCTGGTCACCATATTATTGAAACAATATACCGGAACTCCATCTGTTCCCGTTAATGAAAGCAGATGCGGAAGATGTGTCATTTGTGTTGAGAAATGTCCTGCGAAGGCTGCTTCCGGTAAATTATGGAATATAACCACCCACAGGGATGAATTCTTTGATGCCCAAAAATGCAGGAAAAAGTGCTCTGAACTTGCAAGACAAAGATTAAATGTAGATGAGAGAATATGCGGTTTATGTGTGGCGGTATGTCCATTAGGGGGTAAATAAAAACCAGAATCTAAATAATATGACAAAAATAAATAAGAGTGTCATTTATCCCATTTGTATAATATTTATTGCATTGACCGGCTGCCAGGAGAAAGAAATAAATGTTTCGGATAACTTTGATCAGCCAGGGTTAAGCAGGATCTGGAACACTGACAGGATGGAAAAACAATCATTTGAGATTCAGTCCAAAGTTGTACATAATGGCTCCGGAGCGGCAAAAATAACATTGAGAACCGGAGATATGCATGAAGACGGCATTGGGAAGGACAAGCCGACAGAACGCGATGAGCTGAATGAAGCTTTCAGGCTTCATTCTATTGAAGGAGCTGAATATGAGTTCAGGTTCAGCATGTTCCTTCCTGATACATTTCTTATTTCACCGGTAAGACTTGTATTAGCTCAATGGAAAGAATTTTGCGTCGGCGATTCCTGCCACAACGATAGTCCTATTGTAGCTGTCAGATATTCTGCAGGGAAACTTGTAATCTCCCTGCAAACCGGAGACCACCGCAGTAACCTATATGAAACCAGTGATGAAATAAGGAACAAGTGGATTGATTTTAGGTTTCTGATCCGGTTCTCGAGGGAACAGGACGGGAAGCTTATTGCATATATTGATGATAAGGAGGTTGTTAACTACAAAGGTATTACCAGCTACCCGGAAAGCCGGGGCTACACCCTTAAGAAAAAGCGCTATTATTTCAAAATGGGACTATACAGGGACATCATACCCGAACCAATGTGTATTTATATTGATGACTACAGCAAAAAAGAAATAAGATAAAATGAGAAAAAAGCGATTGGATTACGAACTGCCTCTGGCAGTAAAGGAATGGGGATGGCGGTACCACCACATTGGCATACCTACGACCGGTTCAATTGCCGGAGAAAAATATATGCAAAAGTTTAAGCTCTTCACAGGGGGTTTTGGCTCAAGCCCTTATGGCATTGAGTGGATGCGCTATGAACCCGATAGTACTATTCATGAACTCATCAAGAGAGTTCCTCATGTAGCTTTTGAGGTTAATGACCTTGATCTTGAGCTTAAAAGACATAAATTTAAAATCATCACACCGCCAAATTCGCCAGGTTCACGTACAAGGGTTGCTATGATTGAGCATAACGGCGCTCCGATAGAACTTATTGAATTCAGTAAGAAAAGCTGATGATATAGGTGAATGTAGCCCGACCAGTTTCTCAATAATTTGGAAGGTATTGTGTACCTGAATCTTCAGGGCATCAGAAAATAGGATACCATCCAGGATTGATTATAATATTTCAAAATTATCAATCCGGGAAAAAAGAACTAGAGATAATCTTTAAGAATAAGTTAAATGTAAAACTGACTGAAGGTGCTTATGGCTTCCTGTTTGCAATGCGGGATAGATACCGAACTTTTGCCTCTTCCGGGTCAAGGTCCTGAGCGATATAAATAGTTGTCCTGTGATCAATAATTACGGCCTTCAGAGTATTCAGGTCAGGCGACTTATAAACGGATGGTTTCTTTTCGTACATACAATAAATTAATTTAAGAAAAAAAAGTCCCGCTTTTGGCGGGACCAAAGATTTTAAATGTTTATAATCGATAAACTAAGCTAGTTTAACATTTACTGCATTTAATCCTTTCTTACCTTGTTCAAGGTCAAAAGTCACCTCATCATTCTCGGTGATGTTATCATTCAAGCCTGATGAATGCACAAAGTACTCTTTGTCTGAATTTGCTTCTTTAATAAAACCGAATCCTTTCGATACATTAAAGAACTTTACTGTTCCATTACTCATATTATAATTTTAAATTAATGGCGCAAAGATACTCATAATAATCGGGATATTATATTTATTTTCAATAAATTAAATATTTATTCAAATAAATGTCAAATCCCAATTTAACAGCCACACTGATATTCTGTATTTTTTGTATATGATTGAAAATAAAAACCCACAAGCCGTCTGACCTGTGGGTTTAATTTCAGCACCTGATAATCGAAAGAACAAAAAGATTATAAAATGATTTTATCTTGTATACTTAAACTCTCTCCACTCGCTGAAGCGGCCCGGTTTCCCTGATGCAAATGCGCGAACTCTCCATCGGCCAGGATTTGCACCGACGAAAGTATGTTTATAGATAAGTATGGAACCTACGTTCTGGACCTTCAGATTTTTCCAGGCGCCATCATTGTATTGAATTTGAATTTCATAGCTGTTGGCGCCTTCAACTTTTCTCCATGAGTATTCAATTATACGAGGAATATTGCTTAAGGTGGCGTCTGCAATAGGAGCGACCAGTTCAGGAGCTGTCATCAATTCTGATGTTGCTTTCTGACCGGTATTTGGCTTTGTTTCAGTCCCGGTGTTGGGTTTCGGATTAGCTTTAGCACCTGCATTCCCTGACTGCGGGGTTTTGTATTTAAATCCCCACATGGGGCTCCATGGGCCCTCCTTGTCGCCTTCATATATTGCCCTTACTCTCCAGCGGCCAGGGTTATCACCAATAAAATCGACAGTAGCAGTCAGACCTTCAACCTTAACAAGCTTGAGCTCTTTCCATTGACCATCATTGTATTCAACATCTAATGTATAAGATTTTGCCCCGGCAACAGCCCTCCATTCAAATTTTGTCTCCCTCGGATATTTTGTCAGGGTTCTTCCATTGGCAGGCTCGACGAGTACAGGGGCCTTTTCCTGCACAAGAGGATGCTGAACTCCAGTTTTCCGAAGCTGTACTGGCTGAACTTTGGATTGCTTTACAACAGCCGTCTGCTGAACTGGTTGGGTTGCAGTCTGGCCGTTTACTGAATTAACACCGGATAACAGGAATGTACCGGTAAGAATCAATGTGAAAATTATGATACAAAATCTGTTTTTCATATATTCTTCCTTTATTGGTTTTATATATTCAAATTTACATCGTAACAAGCCATGCAAAGCTTAAATATATGTTAAATTATGCAGCGATTTCTTAAATTTGCCTCAAACGGCTTGCAATTTTACGATCTCAGCCTCAGATCGTAAGCCATTAATACATTCCCTCGCCATACATACACTAACCCGTCTGATATTACGAGATGTGCGATGTGAGGTACGCTACCCGTGTTGATTTTAAATAAGCTCACTATTTTAATGTCTTTTCCATTTATTTTGATCAGGCTCATTTGCCGATATCTAAACTCCTGCTGATATTGCTTAATCTCTCATCATTTTAAATCGGTCACCCAGTCAGATTGTTACTTTGGAAACTCCTTTATTACATTAAATATCCCGTTTATGAACATCTGGACAGCTATTACGGCAAGAATAAGTCCCATTATTCTAGATATTACTTTTATAATCGACTGGCTAAGCCTGTCTGCAATTTTTTTGCTTAAAATAAACATATAATAAGTTATTCCGCATACCAGGGCGAAGATCAGAACTATAAGTACCGTATAAAGAAAGCTTTTCCCTTCTCCTACAAAGTTCATTGCTGTTGATATTGTCCCTGGTCCTGCAAGCAGAGGAATCCCTAAAGGCGAAATTGCCATATCTTCATAAGACCTTAAGGTAATCTGTACTTTAGAATGTTGTGCTCCGGATATTTTTCCCTGAAGAAGATTATAGCCGATAAAAAACACAATTATTCCTCCGGCAATCTGAAAAGCGGGGAGTGTAATGCCAAACATCCTGAAAATAAAATGTCCGAACAGGCTGAATATTGCAATAATAATGAATG
>Ga0182019_10000579_pt1 | contig 18025 bp, 20 predicted proteins | sample 812E2MmetaG_FD_120483 | JGI IMG/M metagenome (GOLD analysis project Ga0182019, IMG submission 120483) | Permafrost microbial communities from Stordalen Mire, Sweden - 812E2M metaG | ecosystem: Environmental > Terrestrial > Soil > Wetlands > Permafrost | place: Sweden: Stordalen | collected...
ACGACCAAAATAACCGCTATATAAAGAATAGGCAGATGCCATTCTGTCGGAAACAACGGATTGATGACAGCCATAGCCATGCCCGGCTTTTTGAGCAAGACTTCATCGACCAGCATCGGCATCAGCAACGGCACCGGAACACTGGCGATAGTTGCCAGGATGGCGATAATGTGGGAATAAATCAGCGCTTTTTTATGTTCTAACGCAATTTGATAAATACTGCCCCAAGTGTAGGACTGTTTAGCCGGTTTCGATTGCACGGGTATAGTTAGGTGTCTGTTCACAAGCCGATGATTGTAGCATCCTGCGTTGATAATCCTAACATCGTTGTGTTTGGCGCCGTCATTAACCGGCGCAAACTAACGGCTCATTATTTTTCCCAAAAGGATAACAATCCAAAAAATCCCTACAAAATAGCAAATGGTACAAAAAAGCCACTGTTAGCGCTTCAACCGGTTAGCTTTGATTACTGATCGTGACCAATGCTCTTCGATCGACTGGATAAAAGTAGGATGAACCAATTTGGCTCTCTGTTTCAGCCAATCGCATTGGTCAAATCGAAGATAGATACCCTCAGCTGGGTGGTCACTTAGTTGAGATTGCAAAAGAAGCCCTTTAACCTCTGATAGAGTGAAATAACCACGACCTATCATCGGCACTTGAGAAATTTCAAGCGCATCAAACATATCATTTCGTCGCGAGCATGAAAAGAATTTGGCGGTACCTTTATCGAAAACGTCAAAACCCAAAAACCAGTCAGGAAGCCTATCATAGACGACCGAGTGCTGTGCATAACACCATTCTCCGAAAAGAATGTATTTGTCGGTCAATTGCTCGAAAAGCGCATCAGTTCTAGGATATAGCCATTCAGAAAGTTTTTTCCACTGCCCGGAACATGGGAAATGCAGATATGCGCCTCGGTTCTGAACACATATATTTCCTTCATGATCAAAGGAAATCCCAAGATTTGCCCCATCCACCTTTTCTTCAACTACAAGCTCATGCCGAAGGAACTCATTCCGTTCGGATTCCGCCATGACTTTATCATCCCTGACTTCGGTGCCACCCAAAAGCATTAGGTGCGGAGTAGAAGGAAACTTGAAAAAGTCATTTCTCACGCGCCCATTTTCTCTGCGTACTTTGCTTTGATAGAGTCTGGACACAGAAAATGCACGGTAACACCGGCATCGGCCAAGGCATCTTTCCATCCCCACCACTTGCTATCCGTTGCCTGTAAGATCGTCGGTTTTACAGGATGTGCATTAGCTACTGCGACAAACTTACGATCAGAGTTATCGAACTGGATCAATCCATCATGATCAGGGAATTCATCGTATGATTCGCCATTTTTTGTAATTGTTACTCGATCAACGTCTGGAAAATTCCACCGGTTGTCATGAACCCATTTCATGAAATGGTCTCCAACGCCGGGTTGCCCCTTCAGAGATAGCTGTTGAAGGTATTCGTCAAATATTTCATTGCCAGCATCAATAACCAATCCGCCCTTTTTGACAACATGATTGATCGCTTCAACGCAAGCTAAAACGCAACCAGTTAATTCTTGTGGGATCCTCGCAGGGTCGAGAGCAAGGTTTGCCGTTTTTGGCACATTGGTATCGACCAAACATTTCTTGGGCAGTCCGGTCATTCGCAAACCTCTGGACTATTGGCGTTTTGACTCATCCGCTTTTTTATCGCGGCCCTTGCTTGCTCGGTAATGTCGCCCATCTCATCGCCAAAGAAGTTTTCAGGCCAATTCCGTATGTTACCAAAAATATCAAGTTGAAGCGGCTCCAAGGTAGCCGGTGTCTTGGTGATGTTGGCAAAGTAGGCGGACACTTTTTCTTGTGATACTACATCTTCGGCAATCCGTCTTTGTAACCGTCGTAAAAAATGTTCAGAGTGCGTCTCAATAATCAACTGGATATTTCTGGCCTCGCCGTTTTCTCTGGAGTTGATGACATCAATCATCACATCAGCCAAGGCCGACTGCGCATTAGGATGTAAATGAATTTCCGGCTGCTCCATGAGAATGATCGATCCTTGCGGAGCATAAAAACACTGAACCAACACAGGCAGCACTTGGGAGATACCAAAACCGACATCAGGAAGATCAACCCAATCTATTGACCCTTTGGTGCGAACCTTGACTTCATATTCTTGGCGCTGTTCAGAAATGGGATTGACTTTGAATTCCTCAATTAGCCCCATTTCCTTCAACTTCAGTGCAATGATTTCCTCGAATGGCTTAGCCGGACGCTTGTAACCGAGACTGATTTTACGACTACGAGCAGCCAATATGGCTGCAACCGTATTTTCGCCTGCGTAACCCACACTTTCCGGCTCTATACCTGTCCAGGAATACAAACGCTCAACCTTTGTTCGAAGTGGCCCAAGGTAACAAAGTGAGCGGAACAATTTTTCATGACGCAGGTTAAGCTCTTGAATGAAATCAGCATTCTGATGATAGAAAATCACTTCATCCGGAAATCCATAAAACCGAACTGGTCCTTTTAAAGACCATACGCGCCCTCTCTGCCGTACAAGCGAATACTTGTTTGCTTCGACTTTGTAGTTGGATTTTGAGCCGGATGCCCTCTCCAAACCAACTGATAGCACCTCCTCCATTTCGTCGTCTATCAACTGATATTTAAGATGCTCAAGTCCCAGTGAATGCTGATCCTTATCACCGAGGCCGACTTCCGCTTCAAACAAAAGAGTATTGCCAGAAAATACCTGACTAGATATTGGGTCTTTAATCTTCAATACGTCCTGAAAATCCCATTTGTAATCGAATGAAATTTTGTTTTTCGGATCACGATGAAAAACCATTTCCTGATAGGAGCCTAATTGAACTGCTGAGTTTTTTCCACCAGGATAAAGCACTGCTTTCCGGTCAGGAGATTCAACCGTTTGTTTTAACATCATTAAAAATTGACCAAGACTTGACTTGCCGGAGCTATTAGCACCAAAGAACAAGGTGAGCGGAGCCATACGGATAGACTTTGTATCTTGCCAACCTTTAAAGTTTTGTATACGTAATTGTTTAAGCATTATTCAGTAAGCCTCTTTTCATATAATATGCCCAGTCGTACAACATGAGCAGTTTTGAATTTTTTTTCGAGGACATTGTTGGGGATTTTGTCGGTGTTTACTCCTACCTAAGCGAGACGGGGTTTGCAACCCCGTTCCAAACGTTTCGATGCTGCCGCTATATTCGAACCCTGCGAGAAATCCTGCTGACGGGGTAATATACCCCTGTCCGGCTTTGGACGGAACAGAAATATCGGATATTGCTCATAAACTGTTGCGCAAACTACAAATCTGACGATTAAGCTGCCATCATAATAAAGCATAAAAATTTGCAGTGGAAAGTTCGGCAATCTTGGATACCGATGTGCCACGCAGTTCGGCCAACTGTTCCGCCACGTAACGCACATAAGTCGGGTAGTTGGGTCTGCCGCGAAAGGGAACCGGGGCCAAATAAGGGGAATCGGTTTCAATAAGAAAGCGGTCGGCGGGCACTTTTTTGGCGACTTCTTTTATTTCCTGCGCGCTGTTGAAGGTGACTATGCCGGAAAAGGAAATATAAAAATTCAAGTCCAGCGCTTTTTGGGCAAAGTCCCAGTTTTCGGTAAAACAATGTATCACGCCGCCGACGCTACCGGCCTCCTCTTCTTTTAGTATGCGCAGAGTATCGATTTGGGCGGCGCGGGTATGAATAATCAACGGCTTGTTTAACGCCTTGGCGGCGCGTATATGGTTTCGAAAGCGCTGGTGTTGCCATTCCATATCGCCGGTATTGCGGAAATAATCTAGGCCGGTCTCGCCTATGCCGACCACTTTGTCGGACTGTCCTAAAACGATGAGCTCTTCGACACTGGGATCTTTGCCTTCCTGTACATTGGGATGTACACCCACAGTGACCGATATTTGTTGGAAATTAGCCACCAAATCCAGCATGGCCGGATAGGATTCCAAGTCTATAGCGATACACAGCAGGCGTTCAATTTGATGATCTGTTGCTGCTTGCATAAAACAGGCAAAATCATCTTGATAGGGTTTTAGATCGATACGATCCAGATGGCAATGTGAGTCTATTAGCATGGAGGGTTACATGGTATGGGTTGTTCGATCAGACGCCAGCGCGCCCGCCAAATAGGTTTCTATTTTATTTCGCGCCAGTCCGCCGTCCTGATCACTGAACTGGACACCAATGCCGCCGGGCCTATAGCTCCCTGCGTGTGGCGGTGTTATCCAGATTATTTTTCCGATAATGGGCAGGCGTTCGGTTTCTTCCATTAAATTTAACAATAAAAAGACTTCCTGCCCCATTTCATAATCCCGTGTAGTGGGGATAAACAAACCTCCATTAATAACAAAGGGCATATAGGCCGAGTATAAGGCGCTCCTATCTGTAATTGTCAGTGTCAATATACCTTGTCTGGACGCTGTGTCTGGCATGTTTGTTTGCTCCGGTTAAGTTCAGACCATTTTATTAAAATTTCTTCGAACAGGCTGTGCTTATTTATTTGGGTATCCAAGAGCCTGCGCCGCATCAGCAATAAATCGTACAGTTTATATAGCCCTTTTAGATCCAGTTGATGCGACAATTCTTGTAAGCTGTCTTTCAAGTCGGGATTATACAAGCCGTCAGCTTTTATTTGATAACGGCATTTAATTAAATCGATAATCCAGGATGTTATCCAGACTATTAACGGGTCTTCAGGCAATTTATACCAGTCTTCGGCAATAATAACAGGATGGCTACGCTGTTTCGCTATAGCCATCCATGCCTTGAAACAGTCATTACGCAGGCCTAATGTGCCTTCTTTGGCGTAGTGCAGGGCCAGTAAAGGAGCGCCCTGCGCCAAACCGAGCAATAGCGCAGGGTCATCCTGTGCTGCTTGTTGTTTTAACCAGACGGCGACTGTTGTTTTATCGGGCCGAGCAACAGCAAGCTTCTGGCAGCGACTGACGATGGTTGCCGGTAAGCGGGCCGGTTTGTCAGTGATTAACAGGATGACCGTGCGCTCTGTCGGTTCTTCAAGACATTTTAGAAACGCATTGGCCGCTGCATTGTTCATTAGATCGGCGGGATTAACGATAACTACACGATAAGCGTCATTGTGGGGTTTTAGTGTCAAGCGCGTTATCAGGTTGCGAATTTGTCCGATAGTAATGGTTTTGCCCGGCTCCTCCGGTTTTATCTGGATAAAATCAGGATGTGTTTGTGCCTTGAGTAACAAACAACTATCACAATGACCGCAACCCAAGCCGCTGTCCTGCGGTTTTGCGCACAGTAGGGAGGTGGCAAACTGCTCGGCTAACTGGTGCTTCCCCAAGCCTTTCTGTCCGGTGATGAGTAAAGCCTGTGGGACTCGATTTTGCAATCGATAATCGCACAGATGATCCCAGTTTTGTTGCAGCCAGGGTAAGAGAGTCATCTTAATAGGGGATGAATGACATTAATCAGCGCACTTTGCACGTCGACTAACGGCTGATTGGCCTTAATCAGTTTAATGCGCTCAGGGTGCAGTTCCAATTGCAATAAATAGGCGCGCCTGACCTGTTCAAAAAAACTGATTTTTTCCGATTCAAAACGGTCAAAAGCGGCCCGTTTTTGGGCCCGTTCTAACCCTATCTCCACAGGCGCATCCAGTAACAGTGTCAAATCGGGCCGTAAGCTGCCTTGCACCAGATTTTCCAGCCACTCTATCGTGCTGATGCGCATGTTGCGCCCGCCGCCTTGATAAGCATACGTGGCATCAGTAAAGCGGTCGCAAAGCACCCACGCTCCTTGGGCTAAAGCAGGCTCGATAACATGCTTGATATGCTGGGCGCGGGCGGCAAAAATCAGCAACAATTCGGCAGGTTCTGAAATGGTCTCGCTGTCATTGTCCAGCAATAAATGGCGTATTTTTTCGGCCAACACCGTACCCCCCGGTTCACGAGTTACCACAACAGGAACGTTATGTTGTTGTAAGTAGCCCTTTATAAAGGCCAGATTAGTCGTCTTGCCGACGCCTTCCCCACCTTCCAGTGTAATAAACTTGCCTCTGATCATTTTTTCTTCCTTTGAAAGTTATTAACCGCCAGATTATGATCCTTTAACGTAGCAGAAAACTCATGGGTGCCGTCGCCTCGTGCCACAAAATACAGGGCATTGCCGCTGTCGGGGTGCAGGGCCGCAACAATGGCGTCACGCCCCGGCATGGCTATCGGTGTTGGTGGTAAGCCTTTAATGATATAAGTGTTGTAAGGTGTCGCTGCTGTTAAATCGTTAGTGCTTATATTGCCCTGGTAATTTTCACCCATGCCATAAATGACGGTAGGGTCGGTTTGCAGTAACATCCCGTCTTGCAGTCTGCGTATAAATACCCCCGCTATTAAGGGTCTCTCGGCGACGACGCCGGTTTCTTTTTCTACAATAGACGCTAATATTAACGCTTCGTAAGGGGTTTTGAAAGGCAAGTTGTCAGCTTTATTTTGCCATTCCTGGTTCAATACAGATTGCATTTTATCGTAGGCCCTTTTTAATAAGGCTACATCAGTGGTGTGTTTTTCAAAAAAATAAGTATCGGGGAAAAATACGCCTTCAGGGTGATGGATGCTGGCTCCAAGTCGTGACATGAGCGCGTCAATATCAACAGGACTCAAGGTATGTTCAAGGTTAGGATTATTATCAAGAGCCTGTGTGAGTTCTTTAAAATTCCAACCTTCAGGAAAAGTAATCGCATATTGCTTGGTTTTTCCTTGCACAAACAGGGCTAATATTTCGGGCAGGGTTAAACCTGTGGCTAGCTCGTATTCTCCGGTTTTAAGTTTTTTGACTGCTTTTTCCGAAACGGCGATGACTTTAAACCAGAGCGGTTTTAAAGCTACGTTTTGGCTTAGCAGTTTATCGGTGATCTGATTAAACGAGTCGCCCTTGTTGATCTCTATAATAACCGGATTGCCGATCACTGCGGGTGCGTGTAACGCATGTTGATAATCCCGCCACGCAAACCGGCCGCCACCGGCGATAATTAAAGACAGCAATACCGCTAAGATGAATTTAACGATCACCGTAGTTTGCTTCATGACTGAAACTCAGTCAGCAGGGTTTGTAATTGCCGGGTTTTTGCGCCCACTGGAAAATAGGTCGCTGCGATTTGTTTGACGGGCCATATACCTATAACAGAATTACAGACAAATACCTCATCAGCCAATAACAGCTCATCTTTCGTATAGCTATGCTCAATGACGACAAGGTTATGACTGGCGCACAGCGCCAGGATAATGCCGCGTATAATACCGGCAACACCGGCCAGTGTCAGCGATGCCGTATAAAGCGTGTTATTTTTAACATAGAATAGATTGGTCATTGTTCCTTCAATAACCTGCGCATTCATATCCAGCATAATGCCTTCCTGTATGGCGGGATCGGCCCATTCTGCACGCGCCAGTATCTGTTCAAGCCGATTCAGATGTTTAATACCGGCTAAGGCTGGATTCAATCCTAAGCGGATATCGCAAAAACGGGCGTTTATGCCTTGCTCTTTGTAGCTGTCGGGATAGTCGGGGTAGGGATGTAAACTTAAGACACGGGTCGTCTGAATCGTATCCGGTTGACGATAACCCCGGCCGCCGGAACCTCGCGTGAGTATCAGTTTGAGCACGGCTTTTTCGGACGATCCTGAAAGCTTTTGAGCTTCCAGGGTAAGCAGTTCAGCTCCGGGGAAAGGCAAATAAAGGCGACGGCAACCGGCCTTTAATCGGGCTAAATGCTGGTCAAGAAAAACAGGGTGGCCGTTGCTGACCGCTATGGTTTCGAATAAGCCGTCGCCGTATTGAAAGCCGCGATCCGATATTTCGATATGCTCCCTGTAGTCGCCATTAACCAGAATCATCAGTAAAGACGCGATAGCCGCGTCTTTACCCTAGAGGTAACGTTTAAAAACCAGGGAACCATTAGTGCCACCAAAACCAAATGAATTGGACATGGCAACATCGATTTTCATCGCTCTTGCCGTATTCGGCACATAATCGAGATCGCATTCGGGATCTTTGTTTTCCAGATTGATAGTGGGTGGAGCAACTTGGTTTTGGATGCTGAGCGCCGTAATCACGGCCTCAATGCCGCCCGCAGCGCCCAACATGTGCCCTATCATGGATTTTGTGGAACTGATGGCCACATTATAGGCGTGGTCGCCCAATGCGGCTTTCATCGCATGGGTTTCACCAATATCACCGGCAGGCGTCGAAGTACCGTGCGCATTGATATAATCAAGATCGTCGGCGTTTAATCCGGCATCACGCAAGGCATTTCTCATGCACCGCGCCGCACCTTCTCCGCCGGCTGATGGTGTGGTTATATGATAGGCGTCGCCGCTTAGTCCGTAACCGACCAATTCGGCATAAATTTTTGCGCCACGCGCTTTGGCGTGTTCCAGCTCTTCGAGAACCACTACGCCGGCGCCATCGCTCAACACAAAGCCGTCACGATCTCTATCCCAAGGACGACTCGCGGCCTGGGGGGCGTCATTACGGCGCGACAGCGCCTTGGCGGAAGCAAATCCTCCCATAGCCGTCGGTGATGTTGTGCAGCGTTCCGCGCCACCGGCGATCATCACGTCGGCATCGCCATATTTAATTAAGCGCGCGGCATCGCCAATATTATGCGTGCCTGTGGTGCAGGCGGTGACGATGGCAAAATTAGGCCCTTTCAATCCGTATTTGATTGAAAGATTGCCTGAAATCATATTAATAATGTTGCCGGGAACAAAGAACGGAGAAATACGACGGGGGCCGCCTTTTTCATAAGTTGCATAACATTCTTCAATGCCGGTAATGCCGCCTATTCCTGAGCCTATCGCTACGCCAATCCGCTCGGCGTTTGCCTCGGTGACTTCAAGTCCCGAATCTTCAATAGCCTGACAACCCGCAGCAATGCCGTAATGGATAAAACCATCCATACGTTTGGCATCTTTGTCGGGAATATATTGGGTGATGTCAAAATTTCTTATGACACCGCCAAAGGTGCTGGCAAATGAAGATATGTCAAAGGAATCAATCGGGCTGATGCCGCTTTTACCGTTAATAATACCAACCCAGGTTTCTGCGACAGTGTTTGCTAAGCACGTAACCGCACCTAATCCAGTTATTACAACTCGACGTTTGCTCAATGGTGTGTACCGTAAGAAAGGAAGATGGGATTAAGAGGCAGTGGTTTAGTGGATGAGCGTAGTCCATCCACTAAAACTTAATATTTACGCGTTTTTTTCTACGTAATTGATGGCTTCTTGAACCGTTGTGATTTTTTCAGCTTCATCGTCTGGAATTTCGCATTCGAATTCTTCTTCAAGAGCCATGACGAGTTCAACTGTATCCAGAGAATCAGCGCCCAAGTCATCTACGAATGAAGCATCGGTCGCGATATCTTCCTTAACACCCAATTGCTCTGCAACAATCTTTTTTACTCGTTCTTCAATTGTACTCATAATTATTATCCTCAAACAATGTAAGCCCAGTTTCTAATTTAAAACTTACATTAGTATTGTTATTGATTTTACTGAAAATCCCGTCTCCGGCAATTCCAGACGGCGGGGAATTATACTTTATATTGTAACAATGTCACAACATTAAGGCATGTACATACCACCATTGACATGAAGGGTTTCGCCGGTAATATATCCTGCCCCGGCAGAAGCCAAAAATGCAACGGTATGGGCAACTTCTTTTGCCTCGCCTAAACGAGACAGGGGGATCGATGACAACAGCGCATTTTTGATGTCATCACTCAATTCCCTGGTCATATCGGTATCGATAAATCCGGGGGCGACCGTGTTAACGGTAATATTGCGCGAGCCGACTTCTTTCGCCATGGATTTGGCAAATCCGATCATGCCGGCTTTTGCGGCCGCGTAATTTACCTGTCCCGCATTGCCGGTGAAACCAACCACGGATGAAATATTGATAATGCGGCCGGTTTTAGCTTTCATCATACCGCGCAACACGGCCTTGCTCATGCGAAAAACGGACGTTAAGTTGGTGCTGATAATATCATCCCATTCATCATCTTTCATCCGCATCAACAAATTATCCCGCGTGATGCCGGCATTGTTGACCAATACTGTCGGGACGCCGAAGTCATCGTTAATTGTTTTAATCACTGCCGCAATAGAGTCGGCATCGGCCACATCAAGCTTGATGCCCTTGCCATTGTCGCCTAAATAATCGGAAATTGCATCAGCGCCGCCAGTCGATGTCGCAGTGCCTACAACAAAAAAGCCGTCATCAGCCAATCTTTCGGCAATGGCCCTGCCTATGCCTCGACTGGCACCGGTTACTAACGCTATTTGCTTAGTCATTGAGTTGCTCCAATAGTTTGGTTAAGGATTCCGAATCATATAGAGCGCTATGCTCAGCATCTTTAACAATGCGTTTATCCAATCCGGTTAATACCTTACCGGGCCCACATTCAACAAAGCGGGTGACGCCTTGATCGTGCATGAATTTAATGGTGTCGACCCAGCGCACAGGCTTGAAAAGTTGTTCTTTTAAGGCGTTACGGATCACTTCCGGCGCACTGTGTGCGGTAACATCGACATTATGAATCAGCGTCGTTTTCGGCGTGTCAATAATCGTATCTTGAAGGTACTTGTCCAGTTTTTCGGCCGCCGATTGCATTAATGCACAATGGGAAGGCACGCTAACCGGCAACAATAGCATGCGTTTAGCCCCGGCATCTTTTGCTGCAAGCATCGCCCGCTCAACCGCTGCAAGATGACCAGCAATGACCACCTGGCCCGGCGCATTGAAATTGACGGCGGAAACCACGTCATTTTCGGCGACCTGGGCGCAGATATTGACAACCTGATGGTCTTCAAGCCCCAAGATTGCCGCCATAGCGCCGACGCCAGCGGGCACAGCCTCCTGCATCAACCGGCCTCTTTCTGCAACCAGCTTTATTCCGTCTTCAAAAGACAGGGCGCCTGAACAAACCAGCGCCGTATATTCGCCAAGGCTATGCCCCGCCATCCAATCAGGACGGATGGCGCTGTGCTTGCACCAAACCTCCCAAACAGCGACACCGGCAGCCAGCATGGCGGGCTGTGTATTTTGCGTTTGATTGAGGTCGACTTCCGGCCCTTGTGCAACGATAGACCATAAATCCAGACCCAGTGCATCGGATGCGCGTTCAAAGATATGCCCTACTTCAGCATGGCTGGCCGCCAAATCCGACAGCATGCCTACGGACTGGGAGCCTTGTCCGGGGAAAACAAAAGCTAAATTGTATTGTTGCTGTTTCATCATCGAATACGTTTGAATTAGTATTTAATTAATGCGGAGCCCCATGTGAATCCCGCGCCAAAGGCTTCTAGCAAGACCACTTGCCCTCGCTGAATGCGGTCATCACGCACCGCTTCATTGAACGCGATAAGCACCGAAGCGGATGAGGTGTTGCCCTGGTTTTCAAGCGTTACCACCACTTGATCCATGGACATTTTTAATTTTTTAGCGGTCGCCATAATGATGCGTATATTTGCCTGATGAGGAACCAGCCAGTCTATATCGGACTTATCCATGTGATTGGCTTCCAGCGTTTCATCGACAATCCGGCCTAATGTGTTAACAGCTACTTTAAACACTTCGTTGCCACGCATGCTGATGTAGCCGGCTTCGTGCTTATTGGCCTCGGTAGCGACTTGAGGATTTGGGCAATACAGCAGGTCTTCATATTCACCGTCGGAATGAATATGGGTGGATAAAATGCCCGTTTCGTCTGAAGTGGTCAGCAATATGGCGCCGGCGCCATCGCCAAACAAAATGCAGGTGCCTCTATCAGTCCAGTCGAGTATGCGTGAACAAATTTCAGCGCCGACAACAAGCACGGTCTTGGCGGCGCCTGTCTTTATATATTGATCGGCAATACTCAAAGCGAAAATCGAGCCGGAACAGGCGGCCTGCACGTCAAAAGCCACGCAGTTTTTAATGCCTAAGCGTTGTTGCAATAAGCAGCCCGTACTTGGATAAACGCGATCAGGCGTACCTGTCGCAACAATAATTAAATCTATGGTTTCAGGGTCACAAGCGGCGGCCTCTATGGCTTGCCGCGCAGCAATTTCAGCCATGCTGGCAGCCGACTCATTAGGCCCCGCAATGCGTCGGCTTTTAATTCCGGTTCGTTCATAAATCCAGCTGTCCGATGTATCAACAGTCTGTGAGATCTGTTCGTTAGTGCGGACTTCTTCGGGTAGATAAGCGCCGGTACCAATTACTCTCGAATAATGAGTCATGCACTTTCTCTCAAAGCCAGGATTTTTTCTACCTGTTCGCTAATCTTTTTAATGACGTCTTTTTCCACTTCACAAGCGGCAAGCTCAATAGCTGTTTTAAAAGCAAGCACATCCGCCCCGCCATGGCTTTTAATGACCAGCCCGCGTAGTCCTAAAAAACTTGCGCCATTGTACAGGCGGGGATCTATGCGCTGCTTAAACGACTTGAGCACCGGATAGGCAATTAATCCCACTAACTTGGTTAAGCTGTTTTTGCCAAAAGCTTCTTTTAAGGCTGTACCTATCATTTTGGCGGCGCCTTCAATAGACTTAAGCGCAACGTTACCGACAAAGCCATCAGTAACAATCAAATCAACTTTGACATGTCCGGCATTTAAAGAGTTGCCTTCTACATAGCCAATATAATTTAACGACGAAATTTCCAGTAATTTTGCGGCTGCTTTAACCTGCTCATTACCTTTCATATCTTCTTCGCCAATATTTAACAAGCCTACTTTGGGGTTGTCAATGCCATCAACTGCTTTAACCAATTCATTGCCCATGATGGCAAATTGGAACAGGTGTTCAGCCGTGCAATCTACATTCGCCCCTAAGTCAAGCACATGGGTATGTCCGTAAATGGAAGGCAGCGTTGAAATAATGGCTGGACGATCAATTCCCGGAATCATTTTCAAAACAAAGCGGGCTGTCGCCATCAATGCGCCAGTATTGCCGGCGCTTACGCAGGCGTCCGCATGTCCATCGCGAACCAGATTGATGGCAACCCGCATGGATGAATCTTTTTTGTTTTTCAGCGCCTTAGCCGGAGACTCATCCATGCTGACACACTGCGATGCGTGATGAATAGCAAGCCTATCTTGATAATCAGCTAATTCCTGCGGTAATAGCTGTTTAATAACAGTTTCGTCACCCACTAAAATCAGCTTTAAGTCTGGATTGTTTTTTAAGCAATCCAATGATGCTGGAATAGTGACTTTAGGGCCATGATCACCGCCCATTGCATCAATTGAAATGGTTAAACTCACGCTGACGAACAACTCCGCAGTTATTGAGAGAAGCCGAACCAGATCCGGTTCGGCACGGCATCATTCCAGATGCGGAAATATGTTTAATCTTCGTCACTGACGCCGGCGGCGACTATTTGACGACCTTTAAAAAAACCATCCGGAGTAACATGGTGACGCAAGTGTGTTTCACCTGTGATAGGGTCTTGAGACAATGCTTTGCTTGTTAAGGCATCATGTGAGCGACGTTGACCGCGTCTTGAACGCGACACTTTACTTTTTTGTACGGCCATTATAAATCTCCAGTGTGTTTAAGTTTGGCTAAAATGGAAAAAGGGTTTTCAGGGGATGACGGTTCGTCATGCGCTACTGAATCTACGTTGTTATTGTTGGTGTTTGAGGCAATACAGCTATGCGGATGCTTCGGAAATGCCGGTAAAACAAGCAATATCTCGTCTTCAATAATGCTTTTAAGAAGAATCTTCCCTTCATCAACCAGCAAAGGCTCAAAATCTTCCGGCAATCTGTCGGCTTGGTCTATGGAAGTAACAATGCCCAACTTGATGTCGCAATGTAGGGGCCATTTAACGGCTCCCAAACAATTCTGGCATTTAAGCTCCAAAACAGTTTTTATATGCCCGTCAATTTTGGCCAGCCTTCCTTCCCGTCCGAAAAAAAGCTCAACGGCAACTGTACCCGTGTCGTCAGCGAGTATTTCCGCCAAACGATCCAGACTCTTTAAGGGTATTTGACCTTTCAATGCGCCGCGCTTATCGGCCAATTGCAGAGGGTCTATATATTCGGGTAATCGATCTAACATAACTTTGCAATAATATAGGGAAACAATAAATGCGTCAAACTCTAAATGTAAATCTTCATCAAAAGCGCGGGGTTGTTCGTTAATCAACCCGCATATAAAGGCAAAGTTGATTTAACTTAAGCCATATCCGTTTCGGAGTCGATGTTTAAGGTTTGAGGGCATGCGCAGTGACGGTAACGTATTTTCTATGCAACTATTTTTTATAAAACCGATAGAATTATATCGACTAGGAGACTGATTTTCAGTCGACTTTTGGCAACCTCTAAATAAAACACACTATGTCGGATAAAAAACCCACACTTGGCTTCATCGGTATCGGCTTAATGGGCAAGCCCATGACGCTGCGTTTACTCAATGCAGGCTTTAATGTCAACGTATGGAACCGCAGCCCTGAAAAAATAATGCCGGTCGTTAATGCGGGCGCTAAAGGGTGCGCATCCATTGCCGAATTGATCCAGGCGTCAACGGTCATCCTGTTGTGCCTTGCTGATACGGCGGCAGTCGAGTCGATCATACTCAATGAAATTCTGGAACACGGCACAGCCGACCGGTTGCTGATAGACCTGTCCAGCATCCACCCGGAAAACACTAGGCGCTTAGCCGCAACCTTGTATGAAAAATGCGGCATGGGTTGGGTGGACGCTCCGGTTTCCGGCGGCGTTACAGGCGCAGAGCAAGGCATTCTGGCGATTATGGCGGGCGGCAGCATGGAAAACATAGCCGTTGCGCGTGTCGTCCTCGCGCCGCTCTACAAACAACTCACCCACATGGGCGATGTAGGCAGCGGCCAAGTCACCAAGATTTGCAATCAAATGATAGTCGGTTGCAACGTGCTGGTGATTGCTGAAATGATGGCGCTAGCCAAGCTGGCGGGCGTCGATGCAGAAAAAATACCGGAAGCCTTGTCCGGCGGCTTTGCCGATTCCAAACCCTTGCAGATCGTCGGCCCGGAAATGGCAGCCGGGACTTTCGAGCCGGTTAAATGGCGGGTTAAAACCTTGTTAAAGGATTTGAACATGGCGGTCGACTTATCCGTTAAGCAAGGCAATGCTGTTCCACTGTCCGGGTTGGCGGCGCAACTGATGCAATTGCACGGCAGTCACGGCTATTTAGAGCAAGACCCCGCCACTTTGATTAAATTATTTACTAAAACTGATGCTTAACTTTTGCGCTAATCTAAGTTTATTGTTTACTGAAGTTGAGCTGATAGACCGCTTTAAGGCCGCCAAACAAAACGGGTTTGATGCCGTGGAAATACAGTTTCCTTATGAGTTGAGTGCAGAAGTCCTAAAAAACACTCTGGAAGAGCAGCAGTTAAAATTGGTGTTATTTAATATCGATGCCGATGATTTATTGCAAGGCGGCGAAGGACTGGCCTGCGTACCGGAAAAGCGGGAGCAATTCCGCCTAGCGGTCGCCCAGGCGCTGAACTATGCAAGGCTATTAAAGCCTGAAGCCATCAATGTGCTGCCGGGGCGGTGTTTTAACGAACAGCGCAAACAGGACTATTTGAAAACCTTTCAAGAGAACCTGTGTTTTGCGACCGGAGCGTTTGCGCCGCTAGGCATTAAAACCGTTTTTGAAGCCATCAACAGCCATGATATGCCCGGATTTATCGTCGATAATGGCCTGAGAATGCTGGATATATTGGATCGGCTCAGCCAACCAGGGCTGTTCATGCAATACGATATTTATCATGCGCAAATGATGGGAGATAAGCCGGAGGAATTTATTGCCCGGTACGCCGATAAAATTGGCCATATACAATTTGCGGACAGCCCGGGGCGTGGTCAGCCCGGCACCGGGCTGATTAACTTTGAATGCGTTTTTTCGGCCATTGAACTGTCAGCTTATTCCGGCTGGGTAGGCGCCGAATATAAGCCCATTGGATCAACCGCTGACAGTTTGGGCTGGCTTTGATGGTTTACGGGTCATGGCGGCGTCCGGGTCAGTCGTTGATGGCGGCGTCTTTTTTTATAACACATCATCGACCATAAACATGTCCTCGGGTTTGAATGTCGGCCAACAAGTCGGCGCGGGCGGTATCCAGCGCAGTTTTTTCACTGAGTACAAAACATTCGAACAAACCGGCCGCCGGTTCTTGTCCCCACAAACGGCGACCCGTGCGCAGAATTTGATGTTGCATAACTGTTGACGCTGCACGCATGTCCAGCAAGTCTACCGAACACCCTGTTAGGTCGGCCAACTTGCCGGATAAATCCCAAAGCTGTAACGGATCCGCGTAACCGGCCACCAACACAGCCAAATCCAGATCGCTGTCGGCATGAGCGGTGGCGTTGATTCGGCTACCAAAGGCGTAAACAGCCAATGCCTGGGGAAATGCGGAATGGATGGCATTCACTACCGCGCCGTTGCTTGCGACTTCGCTAATTTGAAGCATCATCTTTAGTTTCCAATCACGATTCCAATTTTTAACTGCTTTATTGTACAGATAAACGGGCTGATGAGATAATCACAGACATTTCGTAATTGCACAAGTACTGTGCTTTGAAAATACTAACGATAACTCCATGAAAATCACTATGGGTTCTATTTACGGCTGGCTATCAATGGCGGAAATGTCGGCATCTTTCAATTGTATAGACAGTCAACGCGCTGCGTCCAAATGTTTAACGGCCACCTCACTCCCTATTTCCAGCCACCACAAAACGGCAGAAGCAGGAGGCCATGGCATTAATGCCGCCCCTGATGTTTATCAATCTCCCCAATTACTGGTGATTATTGAAGGCGCTCCGCAATGGCAGGATTTTGAGCTAGAGGAGCTTGCCAAAAATAATGGCTCGGCCCATGCTTTGGCAATAGGTTTTTTGCGTTTTGGCCGTTCAGTGCTGGATAAAATTCATGGGCCTTTTGCCTTTTGTCTGCTGGAACCGGAGCGTCGCTATGCGTTGCTGGCGATAGATCGGATGGGCATACGACCGCTGACTTATTATTGTGAGAACGGACTGTTGGTGTTCGGCTCCCAGCTCGATCAAATTATCGCGCATCCCGGCGTTAAAACCGCAATCGATCCGCAGGCTATCTTCAATTACCTGTATTTTCATGTAATTCCAAGCCCCGGCAGCATTTACAGCGGAGTTTCAAAACTCCAGCCGGGCGAGTTTTTAGAAGTCAATAACGGCGAGCTAACCCGCGATTTCTACTGGCAGCTACGCTATAACGACAGCCCTTGTTCCAAAAAAGAGCTGCTTGCGCAATTGGGCGCAGAATTGGAGCAATCGGTCTTGGCCTGCGCACCTGATCAACAAACCGGCGCCTTTTTGAGCGGAGGCCTGGACAGCAGCACCGTAACCGGCTTTTATCAAAAAATTGCCGGCCGACCTATTGATGCATTTACCATGGGATTTGACGCCAAAGGCTACGATGAAATGGACTATGCCAGGATCACAGCCGCCCATTTCAAGGTTAAGCTGCATGAATACTATGTCACGCCTGCCGATGTCTTGCAGGCGATACCGTTAATCGCACAAACCTATGATGAACCCTTCGGCAATGATTCCGCTGTTCCTGCCTATTATTGCGCTAAATTCGCGCGCGAGCTGGGTATGACGCGGTTATTGGCGGGTGATGGCGGAGATGAGCTTTTTGCCGGTAATTCCCGTTACGCCAAACAAAAGGTATTTGATCTTTACCGCCATGTACCCGGATTCGCCAAAACCCTACTGGAGCCTCTGGCGTTTAATCTGCCGCCATTGCGAAAAGTTAAAAGCTATGTCGAGCAGGCCAAGATAGCAATGCCGGAACGCATGGAGACCTATAATTTCCTGCATCGAACGCCGTTGGCAGAAATTTTCTCCGAAGATTTTTTGCGGCAAATTGACCCGGATCAACCCCTGCAATTCCTCAGGAACACCTATGATAGAACGTCCAACGATGATTTGATTAAACAAATGCTGTTC
>Ga0182019_10000580_pt1 | contig 18017 bp, 12 predicted proteins | sample 812E2MmetaG_FD_120483 | JGI IMG/M metagenome (GOLD analysis project Ga0182019, IMG submission 120483) | Permafrost microbial communities from Stordalen Mire, Sweden - 812E2M metaG | ecosystem: Environmental > Terrestrial > Soil > Wetlands > Permafrost | place: Sweden: Stordalen | collected...
AATTTAAACTTCCTGCTGTTAAAGGTGTCTTGATAACCAGAGTCCTTGATGCAGGTGCAGCCAAAGAAGCAGGGTTGAAGGTAAATGATGTGATTGTGAAGTTTGATGGAAATGAAGTAAACAGTGTTTCAGAATTGCAGGAGCACGTTGGAGAAAAGAGGCCGGGAGACAAAGCTGAAATAACCTTTATCAGGAACGGAAAGGAGAATTCAGTTCCGTTGGTTATGAAGAACATGGCCGGGAATACAAAAGTTGTTACTCCCGAAATGGAAGAAGCAAGTGATGTAATTTTTGGCGCCAGACTTGAACCACTCAGCTCTGATGATAAGAATTCCCTTAACATTGATTATGGAGTCAGGGTAAGGGAAATCAATAAAGGAAAGTTTAAAGAGATCGGAATGCCGGAAGGGTTTATAATCCTGAGCGTTAATGGTAAAAAAGTAAGAAGTGCTGATGAGGTACAACAATTCACAAACAATGGAACGATTCTGAAATCGATAGAAGGAATGCTTTCTGATGGGTCTGTATTGAATTATAAGTTCGGTAAACAATAAAATAGATTACATAATTCACTATTATTCAAGAGATTTATTATACTGTATATCTGTCATATAAAAATTATCAAGACTGAAATTTCAGGTCGAATAATAGTTCACCCACTTTCAAATTTCTGTTTCAGTTTTAATCTGTAACACTTTTGAGTAGATTGTGATGAACTACTCTCTTTATTTTGTGCTTGTTGTCATAAAATAATTCTTAATTTAATCTCTTTTGGGGTTAGTTCCCCGCAGATTGCTGCGAGATTTGCCCTGTGCGGTTAGTATTTTGATACCCCGCTGCTTGCCGCAGGAAGTTTCATTTTTGTTTCATTTCTTTAGTAATAATATTTATTATATATGCTTATTTATAGTTTGATATCGAAAGGTTATGTAAGTTTATTTTTAATATATTTACCACCGAAATCATTACTTTTAGTTAAATCAATAATATGAAAACGAAACAACCCTGGCTGGTCTTTGCTATTATAACCACTGTATTCTGGGGCGTTTGGGGTGCGTTGATAGAAATACCCCAGAGGGTATTTCCTCCAACTCTCAGTTATTGTGTATGGGCACTAACAATGATCCCCTGTGCTTTGGTAGCTTTAAAAATAATAAACTGGAAGATAGACCACAACAGGAGGTCAATTTTATTAGGTTGTACTATAGGCTTTACCGGTGCAGGAGGGCAACTTTTGCTTTTTGAAGCACTTCGTGAAGGACCTGCCTATATAATCTTCCCATTTATTTCGCTCTATCCGATTCTTACTATCTTTTTATCTGTACTGATATTACGTGAGAGAACAAATATGCTGAAATGGATTGGTATAGGTATTGCTCTAATTGCAATTCTTTTTCTCTCTTATCAGGATCCGAATCAAAACACGATAAAAGGCAAACTCTGGCTGGTTTTATCCATACTGGTATTTGTTGCCTGGGGACTTCAGGCTTATATAATGAAGTTCTCAAATGAAACAATGAAAGCCGAGAGTATTTTCTTTTATATGACTATCACTGCTTTGCTTTTAATGCCGGTCGCTTACCTGATGACAGATTTTTCATTGCCCATTGAATGGAGCTTCAAAGGACCGTACCTGGCAGGCATGATCCAGATATTAAATGCCATAGGCGCCCTTACCCTCGTTTATGCCTTACGATACGGAAAGGCGATTATTGTAGTGCCTATGACAGGACTGGCACCTTTGATTACAATTGTCATCTCGCTGATTATATACAGTGTTGTCCCGGGATTAGTACTGACCATTGGTTTGATACTCGCATTAGTGGCCATCTTTATTCTATCCTTCGATTAGCACCCATTGTCATTCCACGAAATAATTCCGGAAGTTATAACAGGTATCATACTAAAATGAAAGTCTTATCGTACCGGATTCTCCACAAATATTTCTCCCTGAGATTTCAAGAGAAAGTATGCCGGTAGCTTTGTTATAATCATCTGATATGATTTTAAGGTACGGATTTGAAGAAGCAATTGATTTAGGTGCCAGACATTTAATCGTGACAACCTGTGAGCCGTACATTTTAATATCAAAAGAAAGAAAATCTTTATCGTGTTCAAACCGGTATATATTATATGTTCCATTATTGAATATATATGTCTGCATATTTGAATCGCCCAGGGTATATTTCAAAATATACTTCCCTTTTTCAAGCTGAGGCAAATAAAGAAAAGCATAGCCGAACTCTTCAAAATAGGAGGAGATTTGTTTGTTGTTAATAGTTACTGATGACACATGTTCATTTGTATTAATTTTTATCTTCAATACCATGTTTCCCAATAATTTAAACTTGTAAACCTCATCTGGCATACATGAGTTATCAATTATAGCCAAGCCTGGTTCTTTCTCTTCAATTTTTGCATATTTATTATATAACCATTGAGAATGCAGTTGTTCAGTGTTTTTTGCAATATATCTGTTTTCGTGCCTTTGCACGTTTTTAAAATAATTTATCCAGTTCTCTGTAACCCGAGTTTGCAGGGTGCTATCCTGTGCCAGCCAGTTTACAAAATGAGATTCAATAATATCTGTTTCCTGATTGTCCAATGAAACTGTCGGCATTGTTTCATATCTGAACCATTCATTTCCATAGTTGATGCGGTTTAAAACATGCACACCATGGTCAAATCCGCCTCCATTTTGTTCTTTCGGGGGATTAAGTTCTTTAATGTATGAAAATGAAGCGTTCGCATATTTTACTCCGTTTTCATTTAATAGTTTACCAAGGCTGTAATCACCATCCGGATTCCAGTAGTAACTATAGGCACAAGCCACAAAACTTTCAGGGAATGAATGGCCATTTTCTTCATTAATTTCATATTGCGTCAATATTTCCCTGAAGCATTTAAAATGATCTCTGAGGGTTTCTTCCGGCCAGGGTTTCTTGTCAATCAGATTATACCACTCAGCACGGACTCTATGCATTTTTTCAGGCCAGAACTCATGACCCACCCCATGCATTCCAAATTCCAGATGAGCTGCACTTTTTTTTACAAAATCCATTATTTGCAGTTGTTCATCACTAACATTTTCTGAATTGTCCCAATCTATTCCGTACATAGTAGTAGTCGGATATTTTGCGCATGAGTTCTCTCGATCCAATTCGCATAATATAAACAACCCCAGCAGACGGGTACCTATGGTCTGAGCAGCATTCACAACAGCCTTATAGTCATTAATAGTGAAATGCTTATTTACTCCGGCACGGGAAGGCCCCTGTCCTCTGTTTTTACCCATGTGGCTGCCATTAACCCAGCCCATATCATCTAATGCAACTGCAAATGCCTTGGGGAAAATTAATTTTCTATTCTCCATACAGTCATCGATTTTCTCCACTAAAGCTACACACAAAATCAAATGAATCAGGAGGGACTCATATGAAATGATGCCCCTCCTTTTGATTCGTTTAAGTTACAGTATTTTAATTATTGTTCGTTCAGATCCAGCAGGAAACCCTCAGAACCTTTATCTGGTATATAGCCAAAATCAGACCAACTACTGTCCATTAAGTTGATACCTATCCGGATAGCATTTCCGGTTAAGCCATTAATTTTGGAACGTGAAATGGCAAATTCGTACATGGTTTTGCCATCTTTTTCCTCTATAGCTCCCACTTTGTAATATTCATTAGCTTGCACAGACGACCAACTCCAGTCGCTACCGGTTCCAGAATACTCATAATAGTCAAACCATTTATCTGCAACCTGCAGCTGGCCTTCAAACATAACTTCTGCACCCATAGATGTGAAAGCGCCCAGTTGGTAACCTGTGGTACGGCTTGCATCAGTATCTATATACATATCCATGATAATTCCATCAGCAACAGCGCCGACTTGTTCTACATAGAAATAAATATAATTGGCATCGTAATCGTATTTTGCCATACGGGCACCCATGCCGTTAGTTCCGCTAACAACAACATTTTTAGTCACAGCTGTCCAGTCAGAAAGAGTACCGTCATCAAGTTTTACAGGTGATGACTTGTCAAGGTATATTATTGTAGATGCCTCATATTTCTTTCCATCTCTGTAAAGGGTAAACACATAACGTCCTTTTTGTGGGTAAGTGTGCACCATCGTTGCGGTTTGTTCGGAAGAAGTTGTTCCATCGCCGAATTCCCAGTAATAATCACCCGAGAGCCCTGTGGAAACATCAGTAAAAGTAACTGTGAATCCATCATCGATATAGCTGAATAATGCCTCTTTTAGTATACCATTGTCTTTATCCTTTTTGCACGAAATGACAAAAAGCACAAGCAGGATGGACACTGAATATTTTAATAATACTATATTTTTCATTTTGTTTTGCTTTTTTATTAAAAGTACTTCAATTTGTCTGTTATGGATTCTGTACGCACAGTGTATTAGCAAGCGTTTCATCTACAGGAATATAGTAAATAATCCGCGGGTTGGTATAGTCAACGATTTCGTTGGCATATCCCTGTGGTTTTGTAGCCAGATTAATATCTGATTCTTTCAGGCCCGGTAAATGGTAACCCCAATATGAACGATCCATTTGAAGTTTATTCCTGTATACATCAATTGCTCGGTGTCCTTCAAAAGCAAGTTCTATTCGTCTTTCTTTCAAAACAATCTGTAGGGCAGTATATCCCTGAGGGACTACGTCATTGTATAATGAATTTTCGAGACCTCGGTTTCTTCTGATCATATCAACATCATTAAGAGCCAGGTTGCTTTTACCCTGTTTTGCATAAGCTTCTGCACGGTTGAGATACATTTCAGCCAAACGGAACATTACCGGAGAACTTAGGTTTGGATCGCCGTCCTGATAAGAAAACTTGGTAATGTAGAATGTTTCAATACCATTTTTTTTCACAATGCCACCTTCTCCGTCCTTCAAGGAATCGATGTAAGACCAACGGACGTCTTCGCGGTGGTCACTCATTGCATCTCTTATTGAGGAAGAAGCAAATTCTTCACCCCAACCTGAGTTACCATCTGAGTAGATCATTGAAGCTATGGAGCCAAACTTACCTTTATTATCTGCCTGCGTGAATGCTACCAGGAAAATGGTTTCAGGTGAAGTGGATGCATTTGGGAAATAAGATTTATACCCGGTTGCATCTTCAAGTTCGAAATTGCCTGAATTAATCACGGAGTCGGCATAAGCAATAGCATTAGGTTCATCATCCATATAAAGGTAAACCCGCGAAAGGAAAGCCCAGGCAGCTTCTTTGGAAGCATACTGTACTCCACGGGAACTGTTCATGAGACCAGCGGCTTTTTTAAGATCCGAAATAATGAAATCGTAACATTCCTTTACAGTGGATCTTGCTTTTTGTGTGGGTTCTGTAGTTGAAGAGCGGATTATAATCCCATTAGCATCAGGATCAATAGTATATGGCTTTGAATAAAATTTTAAAAGATTGAAATGACAAAATGCACGCAGAAAATAGTTTTCACCTAACAGCTGGTTAATAGCATCCGTTTTATCTGAAATATTATCAGCAATTTCAATAATAGTATTGTTGCTGTTTATAATTTTATATGAAACATACCAGAAAAAGCGGGTATTAGACTGATCCGGTGAATGAGACAGGGTAAAACTATAAAACAAAGGATCTTCGGTAACCTGTCCGCAGACAATATCATCACTTGCAAAATCACAAAGTTGAAAATACTGGCGCAGGTAATTATTATTCATATCCACGGTGCCGTTAAATTCAATATTGTCTTTGAAAAGGGCATAACATCCGTTGGTAACATTGAGCAATCCATCCTGTGTGGATGCTATTGATTCTGTGCTGATGGCATCGGAGGGAGAAACATCCTTCACGCAACCGAAGCACAAAATCAACAGACCGGATAATAATAAATACTGAAATATTTTTGTCTTCATACTAGTATTTTTAAAATTTTAAACTATTGGTTATCAAAACTTAACTTCAAGTGTAAATACATACTGCTTGTTAGGCGGGTATTTGAAGTCGGAAACGCCCGGCATAACATAAGTAGAAGGCGTGATGGTTACTTCCGGGTCCTGACCCCAATAATTTGTAAAAGTAAGGAGGTTGTCACCGCTGAATATAACTGCAAGTTGCTGGAGTTTCAATTTTTTCACAATATTCGCCGGTATTTCATAGCGCAGAGTAATATTCCGAAGTTTTAAATAGCTTCCGTCTTCCAGATATCTTGAAGAGTTTTCCGTTGAGAGAGCTGAATTCTGAATGCTCGGATGAGTAGCTACATCACCGGGGGCTTTCCAGCGGCTCCAGCCATCTTTCCATTCCATAAGGTTATAGTATGGTTCGTGTCCGTCGTTATCCATGAACTTGCGTGTAAAATTATACACGTCATTCCCATACATATAGGAAAAATTCATTGAAAGAGAAATTCCTTTATATTTCAAGAATGTATTGAATCCACCCTGAAATTTTGGTAATGCATGGCCTACTTCCTGAGATGTAGCCTCAGCATATTTACTTGTCGGTGTACGGCTTGTAACATTACCACCTGCATCTTTTTCAAGATGCTCCCATAATGGGGCGCCTGTCTGAACATCTACGCCTAACCATTTAGGCAGATTGAAAACATACAGTTCACCATCGTTACGATAGATCTGTGAAATACCATTTAACGTCTGATATATAGGAGTGTCTATTCCCTTTAACCTGTTGGAATTGTTCCCATAGGTGATATCAAAAGTCCATTGGAAATCTGAAGATTTAACCAGTATTGTAGATAATGTTAATTCCAGCCCGTTATTATTTACCCTGCCAACGTTTTCCCATTTCTTTTCAAAGCCTACGGAAAGTGGTTGAGCAACCTGAATCAGAAGGTCGCGGGTTATATTACGATAGAAATCAAGGTTGAAGGTTATACGGTTAAACAGGCCCAGGTCAAACCCAATATTAAATTGTTCGGTTTTCTCCCAGGTAAGATTCGGGCTTGCCAGTTGGTAAGGAACTGCGGCAGCATCGGAATTGTACTGGGTGCTCAGGCTAAATAATCCCATGTATTTATATGCTCCAATATCCTTCATTCCGGTAATGCCATAGCTTGTTCTCAGTTTCAACAGATCAACAATTTTCAGGTCTTTTAGAAAACCTTCATTGCTAATCAGCCATGCAGCAGAAACTGATGGAAAGTGAGCATTACGATTTTTCGGAGGAAAGGCTGAAGTAGCATCTATGCGGTACGAACCTGTAAAGAAATATTTGCTTTTATAATTATAGTTAAACTGCGAGATAAATGACTGCATATATGATGCGTCTTTATAACCGTGAATAAGCAACTCCTTGGAGGCGACTGCCGGTACTGAAAAACCTTCAGGTAATCCTTTGCCTTCAGCTCCCAGAGATTCGAAATGATCTTGCTGCCCTTCAAAACCGACAAGGCCGCTAAAGGAATGGATCTTACCATCAAAATTGAATTTAAGGAGCTCTGTAGAAATCCCTCCATAATCTAATCCGCTTGATTCGCTAATGTATCCTTTTCCGTAATATGTTCCGGCAGCAAGTTTTGATACAAAATCATGCGATTTAGTGATGGAGGCGCTTAATCGATTCGATGAACTGAAACTTAACCAATTAGTAATTTTGTAATCAAAAACCAGATCATAATTTACATCAAAACCCTTGTATTCGTGGTTTGAGTTTTTGATGGTATGCAAAGGGTTAATCTTATCTCTTGACCACCACGAAGTTGAAGTGCCATCAACAAAGAGCGGATTACCTGAAGAATCATACGGATTATCCCATGGAAGAGACAAATAGGAGTAATACATGTCCATGTAGTCGTAGCTTGTTCCATCATAAGCGCTAATATTAAAATTATTATCAAGACGTATCTTATCAGAGAACTGGTTTGTATGATTGGCATGCAGGTTTAGTTTTTTGTACCCGGTGTTGATTAAAGTTCCTCCTTCATCAAAAAATGAACCTCCGATATAGTATGACGATTTATCATTTGCTTTGCGTGCCGAGAGGTAGTAATTCTGAACCAGAGCCGGTTGAAACATTTTTCCTTCCCAGTTAAAATTTCGTGTGCGTAGTTCGCGTGGTCTTTCGGAATAAAATTTAAGAATATCGATCTTCCCGGAGGCATAGTCGCGATACAGTTCTTTTTGCGCATCATATAACTCAGAGCCGCTCATCATTGTTAAATGACCCTGATCAGCAACGCGCTGGCCTAAAGTTGCCTTAAATTCAAACTGGGTAGCCTGGGATTTTCCTTTTTTTGTTGTAATAATAATAACACCGCCGTTTGCCTGAGAGCCGTACATTCCTGTTGCACCGGCGTCTTTAAGAACCGTTATCGTTTCAACATCGTTAGCGTCATAATTTCCTCCGATAATGCCATCAACAACATATAATGGGCCTTGTGGTGCACTGACTGAGGCTATTCCGCGAATACGTACTTCAGCTTCCTGTCCCGGGGCACCGCTACTGTTAACAATCTCCACGCCGGCAACTTTGCCCTGGAGCATGTTAGCAACATTGGGAGTTGTAACGTCAGCCATTTTCTCCGCTGTAACAATGCTTACCGCACTGGCTATTTCGCTGCGTTTCTTTTGACTATAGCCCATTACAACTATCTCTTCGAGATTAATATCTTCCTGGGCTAAGGCAATATCAATATTTGTTTTATTACCAACTTCTATTTCCTGAGTTTTAAATCCAACAAACTTGAATACAAGGATTTCTTTTGATGATGAAACATCAATTTTATAATTCCCATCAATATCTGTGAGGGCAGCTTTATAAGTTCCCTTAACAGATACGGTAGTTCCGGGCAGCGTCTGATTATTTTTAGAATCGATAACCCGCCCTCTAACGGTTGTCTGAGCAACCAATGGCATGAATGATCCGGTAAAGATCAATAATAATGCCAATATTAGGTTTTTTAGTGCAGTGTTTTTCATAGGCTTAGTTAATTTCATTTAGCGATAGTTTGGTTAGATCGTTTTATCTTGTAATATTCTTTTCTGATTGAAATGTTATTTATTTGCAGGATATGCCATTAGTAGCAGGAATTTGTTAAATGATGCTTCTATCTCAGGTTTGTCTGCCATTACTGTTCCATAATCTTTGTTATTATAGTAGTCGTACAGCATATATTCTTTTTGAGTCAAACCTTTTAGTGTCAACCTGCCATTCCAATTGTCAGCGTAAAATGCATAGTAAAGAGTATCCCCTTTCTGTATTACATGGGTCTCGGGTTTGTCATAACCTATATCATATAGGTCCCCACGGTAATTTCCCGTTGAGAGCATTGTTTGGTTATAAATGGTTATCCATTTTTTCCAAAGAGTTTCTTGTTCGGGTGTAAGTACAAAATGTCCTTCTGTGACAAATAGGTTATCCGAAGGCCAGGTGAACTTTGAGCCAGGCACACCACCCACACCAATTGTACTTGCAAAATTTTCAATGCTATTACTACGTTCCGCGTGATCACCAAAATATGCCGTTTGCGGTGCAATAGCTTTAAATGTTTTACCTTTTGAACGTATCTGTTTGCTCCCTTCCGGATCTGAAGCCACAAACTGGTTTGTATAGGGGATGTTATAAAAAGACATTGCATCGCCGCATGGACACAGTTCAATTATAGAATGAGGCTTTAGTTGTCGCGCTGTCTGATAAATAACCTTAAAGAAAGCCGGCATTCCTTCAGGTGCGTCCTGTGGGTTGCTAAGATGATGTTGCGGGTTATAGTCAGGCATGCATGCGTTCAGATGTTGTCCGTCAAGCTTTAATCCATCATAATTCCATTTGCCTAAAAACATTTGAATAGTTTCCCTGGTATGGTCAATTGTGCCTTTATACACTGGCGACATATAGTAACTATCCCACCATGTGATGTATTCAGGCACTCCGTATTGATCCTGGATGATAATTTCAGGGTGACTGGCAAACAGGTTGCTCTGAGGAGCAACAGCCAGTGGCGCCCACCATATCTGAGCTTTCAGTCCGTATGAATGAATCTTGTCTACTAAACTACGCATCTGGTCATCGCCACCAGGGAAAGTTTTGGTATTTACATCCCAGTCACCATCAGCCTTCTGGAATCCGTCATCTATTCCTACCCATTTAAAGCCAATATCCTTCACTTTCTCAAGTGTCCCCAGTACTTCAGCAATAGTAAATTTTCGTTCATAACCCCAGGCACACCATATGGGCTCGAACGCGGCGGGTTCAGCTTCAGGCATTACAATTCCCTTTTTCTGCATGAACTGACTGAAATGGCGTAAAGTGCTAAAATAATCGCCATGATGAAGGCTGATAAAGGTGCCAAAAGTATTCAGCGTATCTCCCTGATGCAAAATATGAACATTTGAAAATTCATATTCAACAGATATATTGGCTGTTGTAGCGTTTTCCTTCATTTCCACCGGAAGGGAGACTATTTTGGGAACCATCTCCGTATGCCCGACAGCTATTCCACCATCTTTTCGCCAGATATCAATTACCGGAATTCCTCCTCCATAATCCGAACTGTTCATCCCAAGAAAGTTCTTCTGAAAAAAGCCAGCTTTTACAGGAAGTATCCAATCCTTCCGTTCAGAACTGGAACTTCCCTGAAACGACCAGAAATCGGGAGTATCATTTTGGGTATTTATCGATAGTGCGTTATTTACCCATTTTTTTACCACTATATCTTTTATACCGGAATTGATATACCGGACTTTATAAAATGCCCAATCAGAGAAATTATCGTAAACAGTTATGCTTACATTTTTCATGACCGTTTCCTGATAGCCAAAGCTCCTGCCAGAGAAAACCCAGTTTGTACCTTTGCCAACTCTATCCGAAAAAAATGTTTTTTTCCTATCGGAGAGTTTAAAATTCTGAACTGTATTATTCCCTGTAACCAGAAATTCAGTATTCTGGAAGTCATCCATTAATGCTTTTTTTCCCTCTCCGGCAAACGAAATACGGGTTTGCATACGGGCATTAACCTCTAACATAAGCTTCCCATTCTCAATAACCGTAGTACTCCGTTCGCATGCCGAAAGCAACAATGCGAAACTTAAACCGGGGAGAATTATGTTGATGAAATTATTTTTCATTCTCATATTTCTGGATTTTTAAGGCATTCTGCCAGTATAGCTTTTTCAATATTCTGTCATTCAGATTGAATCCGTTTAATGACCAGTGATAATTAAATGACTCCATTTCATAGAAATGTTCATCGCTTGATTCCAGTATCCGGAAAGTAACCTGATACATGTGCTTATCCATTCCCATATCAGTCCCATAGATAAGCCTATTCTGAAATCGTTTATAAAAACCGGCCATATAACGAGGAATAGTTGCAGTTTCGGCATAGCGGGCAGCAATATCCATATAGAGGTTAGGATATTTATCAAGTAACCGTGCAGCTTCGTCAAGATTGGTGCAAAGATTTGCAAAATGACAGGCAATAAACAATGTTTTAGGATTATCGCGAACAGCATTTTCGAGCGATTGTATTAATTGTTCATGATTTAATTTATCAGGGGTAACATTAACATGCCAATCGCCGGCATTCAATAAGCCATCGTTGGTCGAGTCCGCAGGTTCATACATCCAGTAATCTTCGGCTACATGTATATTAACAGCCATATGCAATTCGGCACACTTCATAAGAAGCATTTTCATACGAGGGTCATCAATATGAAGACCATAGCCGGGTACAGGCTTTGAATAAAGTTCACCAGCGCCCTTATCACCAAGTTCACCAACGCCCATTGCTCCCATCTCATGACAGCGTTCCAGCTCTTTTACAGCTGCAGGGCCAAAATCAGGCTTGTCATAACCCGTATAATCAAAACCACACCACAGTTCAAAGCGGTCTTTGTATTTTGAGTAGGCATTTACTAATGAATCAAACCGTGCTCCTGTAGAAAAAGTGAGAATTATTGTCTTTTTAATGCCCATTTCATCCATAGTCTTTACCCAGCTGTCTATTTCTTTTGAACTCGATGCATAAGGATGAGAATGCATATCAATTACAGGAAATTTTGCATGTTCAGGAATGGTAACCGGAATATGATAAATGGATTTTGGTTTGTAATTCTTTAGTAATAAATGATTTATGTCGTCCTGACTGAATGAATTCAGACTAGCAGCACATACTACAAATAATATTATTGGAATAGATTTCTTAATCATCACAATCAGCCGTTAATAGTTTTAATTTTTTTCCTTATTAATTCTACAACACAGGCAGTAGCTTTCGGAAAAACAATGCGAAGGTCAATTTCATCAGAATTGTTCAACTCATGTTTTAGCTGTTTCATAAAGGTGTTCTTGATTTCTGTTGCAAGGTTTATCTTTGTTACACCCCTGGCAATGGCCTGCTGTAATGAAAGATCCGGAACACCTGAGCAACCATGAAGAACCAGTGGAATGTTTACTGTGTGATTGATTTCGTCAAGTAAATCAATTTCTATTTTAGGTTCTTCTTTATAGAAACCATGTGCTGTTCCGACAGCGACAGCCAATGCGTTTATTCCCGTAGCATCAACAAATTGTTTTGCCTCTTTAGGCTGGGTAAACCCTGTTTTTCCCTGGCTCTGATTCAGTTTAGCAACGTATCCCAGTTCTGCTTCCACGTTAGCGCCATAGCTTTGTGCCCTTTTTACCACTTCGGCAGTAATTTTAATATTCTCGTCAAATGGTTTCTCACTCGCATCGATCATAACCGACTGGAAGCCGGTATCGAGACATTTCTGAACCAGATCTATATTTGCCCCATGATCAAGATGCACCCAGGCTTCCACATCAAAATCAGCAATTGCCTGATAGGCCATCTTTGCAGCCATCTCCAGTCTCATATATTTTAATGAGCTCTCAGACAGCTGTAAAATGATCGGATTGTTTTCTTCTTTAGCAGCCTGCATAATACCATAAAGCGTTTCGAGATTGTAGAAATTAGCTGCTAAAATTGCTCTTTTATGCTGATGAAGCTCTATGAGTTCATTTTGAAGTTTCATATCCATAAAATTTATTTCAGATAATCAAAAGTTTTGTTAAACGTCTGCTTCAGGCATAACTTAACAGCCTCCAGCGATTGAAAGGCTCCTGTACCACCCGAAGCAGTTGTATTAACAGCTCCACAAAGGGCACCAAAATCAAGACACTCGTCAAGTGATCTATGATTAATAAACCTGTTGATAAAACCGGCATTAAAACTGTCACCGGCCCCAATAGCGTCTACAACATGTTTATTTAGATATGCGGGTTTTTTAATAAGCTTATTCCCATCCCACATGATGGCTCCATTAATACCATTTTTAACCACAACAATTTTGCAGAATGGTTTAATCCGTCTTATGGCATCTTCAATTGAGTTGGCATTGGTAATCATTCTTATTTCTGTCTCGTTGGGCAAAAAAACGTCAACCAACGGCAACAGGGCATTAAAATCGATATCCCAGTTTTCTGCCGGATCCCATTGAGGATCAAGAGAAGTTGTCATTCCATGAAATTTTGCCCGTTTGAACAGTTCAACTACATCAGGTTTTAATGCATCCTGTAAAAACATTGAGCTCAGGTGCATATGCGAAGCCGATTTTAATGTTTCGTCTGAAATATCGCGGATGGAAAGATCACACATGGCCCCGGGATAAGTCACCATGGCCCGTTCGTTCCCAAAGTTTAATGCAATAGTGATTCCTGTAAAATATGTTTGCGATTTCAGAATATTACTTACATCAACTCCGGCTTGTCTGAGCGTTGAATCTATCTGTTCAGCATAACTGTCGCATCCTACCTTCCCAAGAAAAGAAACTTTTGTTCCAAGAATGCTCAGGTTATTTGCAAATATAGCAGAGCTGCTTCCAAGAGTCTGATTCATTGATTTTGCAAGCACTTCTTTCCCCATTTCCGGAAACTTTTCAATCTCACCGAGTATCAGATCAATATTAAGTTCCCCAATGACAAGTACATCATTCTTTTTTTCTGACATGATTAAATTATTTAAGCATTTAGAGCAATTTGTTTAAATCAACCAGGTTGAATTTGTGAAAATACCTTTCCATAGCTTTTTCAATATGGGAAATCAAAACTTCTTCAGCATCAATGCCATGATTTTCAATATTTTTAAACATTTTGTCACGGGCAGCCAGTACTTCCGGGTTTTCCCAAATATATCGCGCACATGTTTTTATTATCCATTCCTGGCGTGGTAGTGAATTTGCATAAAAGTCTTCATCGTTTTCGTTCTCAGTCAGCCATTTTTTCCATCTCTGAGATTCGATTACCATTCTCCAAATCACATTTTTAATATCTGATGTTTTGGGGACTAGCTGATCATTAAACAGAGATTGTTCTATCTCAGCCAGTTCAAGTAAACCATCATATTCCATCTCGGTAAATTCAGGTCCGATATTTGCAGCTCCCATGCCACTTTCAGGATATTCCCCGGGATTTTCAACAAAATCAGAATAATGCCCTTTAATATAGCTTCCATACCTGGCGGCTACTGTTGTAAGTTCTTTTGCCACAAATGGATCAAACATGGTTGTGTGAAGATCCGTGCCAACTTTACCAACAATAAAACAAGGCCAGACTTCTAAAAGATTTTTTTCTGCAAGTCCTTTTTTTAACTGTTCTAAAAAATGATTAAAAACATTCATATCAGCCAGCCCACCATGTACCTCCTCGGTTCCTACCTCATAGGATATTCTTCTTAATCCTTTTGATGATCTGTATTTTTCTGTATGCTCAATAAGTTCTATAGTTCTGTCTGTAACAACATCTATGTTAATGACTTCACCGTGATTTAAGTTAATATCAATTGTGGGGTCAACATGGATCAAATCGTAGCCGGCATCAACTGCAGCTTCAAACGACTTTTTAACCCAGCTCATGGTTTTACTCAGAGGCCATTTTTCTGTTCTGTGAATATCTTTTAGCCATGGTCCGCCATGATCCACAGCAACAATAACCGGACCTGTAAAATGTATTATCCGGGCTTGCTCACGTATGGTCTTAACAAATTCCTGCTGGTTAAGGTTGGTATATCCGCCATCAATATCAACCTGGTTAAGAGTTGCAGCAAATTTAATAGGACCGTTGCATCGTTTTGCAGAACGAAGAGCAGCTTTAATTACTGTAATAGAGTTAGGGCATGCAGCGAAAATAGTCCTATGGATCCCAGATTCATTTTCTAACTCTTTCATCCTTAAGAGAACATAATCCATAAGAGGAAGATTTTTGGCTTTTGCCTCATCTCTTAATCTGGTATTCATTTCTCAATAGTTATAAATGGATAAACATTAACACCCTTTACTACCCTTGAAATAGCTCCGCTTTTTGATGGCGTATCAGGTTGTAACCCAAGTTTCATTGATTTAAAAAATCCAAGCATTTGTGCCGGAATTATATTACAAACTGAAAGCAATTCTTCATCTAATGAATTCTTCTCGGCTAGAATAATCTCAACATCCAAAACAACCAATGCATTTCTCGTTTCCATAATGCCAATTTCAAGAAGGGGCTTTTTACCTGTCTTCATAGCACTTACCAAATCATTTTCGTATTGAAGAACATATGGCTGGTTGGAAAACAAGTAAATTACAATTGTTTTATTGTCAACAACTGCCTTAGGGCCATGTCTGAAACCCAGATAAGAATCAGTTTTACAAATAATTTTGCCATCAGTAAGTTCCTGGAGCTTAAGATGAGATTCCGTAGCAGTACCAAATTGAGGACCTGAACCTAAAAATACGACGCGACTAAAATCCATTCCGGCTATTTCGGAAAAAGTCTTCGAATAATCATTAATTATCTTTTCTCCATAGCGACACAATAACCTGATTCTATTATGCATATCTTCTGTTTCGCCCAGACGTGCAATCAGGATACCTGCCAAAAGCATTCCGGAATAACTGACAGTCATAGCAAGACTTTGATCGTTTGCATCAGGGGGAAGCATGAAAACAAACTTCTCATTTTTTGTCACATAATTTGCTAATTCACCCTCTTTATCACAGGTAATTATCAGGTGGTAACACTTCCGGCAAATTTGGTCGGCAATAGAGACTGCAGCAACACTTTCAGGACTATTTCCGGAACGTGCAAACGATATTATTAAAGTAGGCACTTCGGGAAAAAGGTAATCGAAAGGATGTGAAACTATGTCTGTAGTAGAAACGCAAGATGTAAAATGATGCCACGAACGCTTGTAAGTGCCCAATAAGGAGAGTCCTATAAATGCACTTGTGCCTGCACCCGTAAGTATAACATGAAGATTCCCATTTTGCAGTATTTTATTCGTAAATACCTCTATATTATCCTTTTCAGACAATACCTTATCATATACCTTTTGCCATATTTCCGGTTGATTGCATATTTCTGTTGCAGTATAATATCCGCCCTTGTCCCTGAGTTCCTCCATACTAATATTCCATGTTTCCATTTCAAAGCATATTAATTTAACTTTCGTATTATTGCTTTACAAATATATAATGTTTTATTTCATTACGTTTAAAAAATAAAAAATATTTTACAATATTTTTTTTATATTTTTGCTATATAAATATATGTATATGCCTAAAAAGGGATCAATGACAACTGTCGAAAGAAGAATGACTATAATGAACATGCTCACGGACAATCCGGTAATATATGTTCATGAATTAAGTAAAAAGTTTGGGGTAAGTGAAGTTACCATCCGAAACGATTTGAAAAACCTGGAGAAGAAAAAGATACTTATCCGCGCACGCGGTGGGGCTATGAAAATTGAACCTGTTGTAAGCTACGACAGATGGCTTTGGGAAAAGGATAAAATTAATTATCAGGAAAAACAAAAAATTGGTAAAGCAGCTGCAACACTTATCAAGGAATCGGATACTGTTATATTAGATTCAGGCACCACTACAATTGAAATAGTGAAAAACATCTCTCCGGAAATTACGAGTTTGACAATTATTACAAATGCTCTTAATATTGCAAACCAGGCTGTTTTGAATGAGAATATCAATTTAATAATTCCGGGAGGATATCTTCGTAAAAATTCGTTATCGCTGGTGGGTTCTCTGGCAGAAAAGAGTTTAAGGAATTTTTACGTTGATAAAGTGTTTATTGGTGTAGATGGATTTGATCCTCATTTGGGAATTTTTACACCCAATGTTGATGAAGCACATTTAAACCAGGTAATGATAGATATTTCCAAAGAGGTGATTGTAGTAGCAGACTCTACCAAATTTCTACGTAAGAGTCTGGCTTTTATTTGTAATATTGACCGGATTAATACTGTGGTTACAGACAGCGGTATTCACGATGAGAACAAAAAAATACTTGAAAGTTCCGGGATAAAAGTAATTATTGCCTGAACTCTCAAAGTCTTCCATATTGTATGACTGTTTGATATAACGATAGCACTCATCTCACTTCCAACGGGTCATGTAAATCTCCACAATCTGGTCAAGTTAATATTATCGCCCTGCCGGTCAATTGCCCAAGTGCCTGTTGTGCCTGTAAATTCTTTAACTCTTTTGATAATCTCAATCAGCTTTTCTGTACCACCGGGATTACGGCTTAGCCTGTCTTCGGTCTTTATCAGTGGTATGGGCTCCATCAGGGTACACCCTATATTTGAAAGCTTAACATCCTTTGAGGCCTGTATCCCCTAAATCATTTCCTTTATCGACCGTTTTTTAACTTTCCCGGAACCTTTTGAAATAGTTCCCTGAAAATTTATTACTTTGCATCTTGAACCGGTTCATTAATAAAGAATTTGCGTCCATAAGCGTCTCCTGGTTTGCGTCAATTGCCAAGTTCGTGATTTGGACGCAATTTTTTTGAGGAAACTCCAGTAAAATAAAATCCCCTGATCACAACAATAGTGAATTATTTTTGTTATTACATAATAAAGCAATATCTTTGCGAAAATTTTTTGGGAGGCATAATGAGACAACTAAAGATTACCAAATCCATAACTAACAGAGAGAGTGCTTCACTCGACAAATATTTGCAGGAAATTGGTAAGGAAGAGTTGATATCGGTAGAAGA
>Ga0182019_10000581_pt1 | contig 18014 bp, 14 predicted proteins | sample 812E2MmetaG_FD_120483 | JGI IMG/M metagenome (GOLD analysis project Ga0182019, IMG submission 120483) | Permafrost microbial communities from Stordalen Mire, Sweden - 812E2M metaG | ecosystem: Environmental > Terrestrial > Soil > Wetlands > Permafrost | place: Sweden: Stordalen | collected...
CATTCGAGCGGGAATTCCGAGCGATCAGCAAGAAAGGCTCCGTGCTTGTCCGCGCCCTCGAAGAACTGATTGAGATTCTCAGCAATGATCCCCATAACCGCAGCGGACGGCACAAGGTCAAGACGCTAGGCGGATTGAAACCGGGCGAAGGACAATGGCGCGTGCGCTGGAGAGACTACCGCTTGCGCTACGATATTTTTGGGAGCGAAGTGGTGCTGCCTTCCGCCATCGGAAAGACGCGTATTGAATGGGCATTCGCGCTGGAGCGGACTCTATTCAAGTATATCCATCCACCTACCATCCGGTGTCCTTACCTGGACTTGTGCAGAGGGATTCTTCCGCGCCTCTGCGGCAATCATTTCGTCGCAGCGGCGCATGTGCTCGGCCAACACAGCTTCGTTTCCCGGATCCCAGTACTCTCCTTCGTCTTCGACCTTCAAGTCCTCGAAGAACTTCTGGAGATCCCTGAGCAGGGCGATCAGTTCCAAGTGCGCGGGTACTCCAGCAAATTGAGTTTTCACGAATTCCTGAAGGTAAAGGTCCCGATCGAATTCGAGGCGAACGGGATCGCAGCCTTCATCCACGTAAAAGGATGATTCCCTTTGTGGGTCCTTTGTAATCCCACTCCTCTTCCCCTCGAACCCGCAAAAGCGTAACTTCACTGCTCTCAAACTTTTCAGTCAGCCAAGTCTTCGTCTTGGCAGTCTCTTCCACACGGCGCAGAAGGTCAGCGTAGGCTTGCTCACCTCTTAGCTTTCCTTCAAAGTGGACTGTTACACCCAAATAGTTACCCTCCCTAGCGAGTCCGTCGAGCTTCGCTCGACCTACTTCCCCGCCAATTCCTTCTTCACCGCCTCGCTAACCACCTTCCCATCCACGCGCATGCTGGCGGCGGCGAATCTTGCCATGGCGGCTTTCATCACTGTGCCCATGTCTTTCATGGCGGGAGGGGGCGTCATCTCGGCGATGGCGGCGCGGACTCCGGCTGTGATTTCTTCTTCTCCTGCGGCTTTGGGCAGATAGGTTTCGATCAGCTTGATTTCGGCGGCCTCTTTGTCGGCCATTTCCTGGCGTCCGCCTTTGGTGAACTGCTCGACTGAGTCCTTGCGCTGCTTAATCAGGGTGGAGAGGACTTGCTGCGATTCCTTGTCGTCGAGCGGGGCCATCTTGTCGATCTCTCTGTTCTTGAGCGCGGTCTTGACCATGCGCAGGGTGGAGAGTCGATGCTCTTCGCGCGCCTTCATGGCGGCTACTATGTCTTTCTGGATCTGGTCGATTAGGGGCATGCCGAGATTATAGTCGGCTGGAACCCTTCACCACGGGGGGCACAGAGGAACACGGGGGAAGGCGGGAAAACACCAAGGACACTAAGGATCGTGAAGGAAGGCTTAGCGAGGTGAGATTGCGTACGGGTCGACTTTCATAATTCAGACTTCCGCAATTGCTTTCCGAATCTGTGCTGTTTCGAATATTCTGTTGAGTAGTCCCGACCTCGACTCCCATGCTCAAAAAAAACAGGCTGTTCACTCCCGGACCGACGCCTCTTCTTCCTGCCGCGCAGACGGCGATGGCCGCCTATGGCGCGCACCATCGTACTGCTGATTTCCGTGCGCTGTTCACGCGCGTGCTGGCCGATGTGAAGGAGTTCATCGGCTCGCAGAACGAAGTGCTGGTGCTGTCTTCTTCGGGCACGGGTTTCATGGAAGCCTCGGTCTCTAACCTGACTTCTCCGGGCGACCGGGTGCTGGTGTTGACGGCGGGGAAGTTTGGCGAGCGCTGGACTTCGCTGGCTCAGGCGTTTGGCTGCGCGGTGGAAACGGTGACCGCTCCTTATGGCAAAACTATTTTGCTTGAGGATGTACAGCGCAAGCTGACACCGGAGATCCGGTGCGTCTATGTGCAGGCGACCGAGAGTTCCACGGGCGCGAGGCATGACGTCCAGTCAATCGCGCGACTGGTGCGCGATTTGCCCGATACTTTGCTGGTTGTCGACGCGATCACTGGCTTGGGTACAACGCGTCTCGACGTGGACGATTGGGGAATCGACGTCATTATTGGTGGCTCGCAGAAAGCGCTGATGATCCCGCCGGGATTGGCCTATGGCGCGGTCAGCGCGCGGGCTTGGCAGCGGATGGAGAGGGCTCAGTCTCCGCGATATTACTTCGATCTGCGCAAAGAACGAAAAGCGGCGGCCAAGGCGGAGACGGCATACACGCCAGCGACCTCTCTGTTTGCTGGACTGGCGTCGGCGCTCGAGTATGTGCGTCAGATGGGGGACGGCAACCTGGCGACTGGGCGCGACGCGCTGATCGCTAACGCCGAGCTGTGTGCGGCGATGACGCGCGCCGGCGTGCAAGCGCTGGGACTGAAGTTGTTCGCGCCTGGTTGTCCTGCGGGCGCGCTCACTGCCGTTGCTGCCCCGGCGGGCGCTGATTCCAATGCCATTTGCAAGCGCTTTCGCGAGCAGTTTGGCGCGGTCGTGGCTAATGGACAGGCGGAGATGAAGGGACAGCTTTTTCGCATCGCTCACATTGGCTACTACGATTATCTGGACACGGTGGGGGTGCTTGCCGCGCTTGAACATGTGATCGCTGAAACCACGGGGAAGGCGGTCGAGTTTGGATGCGCGGTACGCGCGGCGCAGGAAGTTTACGCGCGGGCCATGGCTAAGACGCGGACCACGACGGAAGTCCGCTGAGAAAAAGCAGGTCCTTCCCCTCCGGCTGCGGTCAGGGTCAGGATGACAAATCCCAAAAAGGAATGAGGCGTTCTTAGGAGTCCAGCGCTTCCCTGCGCAGTTTGCGGCTTTCGGCTAAGAGCGACATGGAGTGCATCAGGTTCTGCAAGGTAACGATTCCGACCAGGTGTTGATCGTCGACGATGGGGATGATGCTGAGATTGCGGGCGGAGAGTTTGCGGAAGGCGGAGGCCAGCGACTCCTGCTTGGCGGCGACGTCGAAGATACGGTTCATGACCGCCTGCACATAGCCATTGCCTTCGGCGCGCAGCGCTTCGAGAATTTTCTGCCTGGAGACTACGCCAACCATATCGCTGCCGCGCACTACCGGAAAATCGTCCTGCAGGGTGTGCACGGCTTTTTCCAGAGCGTCTTCCAGCGTGTCGGCGGGCGAGAGGGTGGCAAAGTCGGTGAGCATGACTTCTTCCAGGCGGACGCTTTGCAGGACGGATTGAAATACGGCCGAGCGCTCTTCGAGCTGCGCGCCCACGAAGAGGAAGAATCCGATCATCACCAGCCACCAGTTGCTCATGAGCATTCCGACCATCATGAACATGATGGAGAAGACGTGGCCGATGCGAACGGCGCGTTGCGTGGCCAAAACCATGTCCATGCGGCGCGCAAAAACAGCACGCAAAACGCGGCCGCCATCCATGGGATACGCCGGCAACAGGTTGAACAAGCCGAGGTAAAGGTTCGACCACACGATGCTCCGCAACAGCGCACTCGACTGGAGTAGCGGTCTGGCGGTAAGCGAAAAGCCTGGCAGGGTCGCGAGTAGGATGAGTGCGGTTAAACCCGCGATGAAGAGATTTACCAACGGTCCGGCGGCCGCAATGCGGATGTCACGCTTCCAGCCGTTGATTGGGTCAGGCACGGCGTGCGCTTCGTCGAGGATGGTGATGCCGCCGATCGGCAGCAGGATAATGCCTTTCGCCGGAACGCCCGAGCCGCGAGCCACCAGCGCGTGGCCCAGTTCGTGCAGAATAACGCTGCCAAAAACGATGCCGACCAACGCAAGCCCGCGCACGGCGGCGCTGGCATCCTGGGTAGCGGCTTCCGTGCTCCACACAAAGACCAGCAGAAACAGGAAGGTCAGATGGATACGAATTTCGATTCCGAAAAGACGTCCGACCGGGATGGACCAACTGCGCATCGACATGCCTACTAGTATTCTATCTACTTAGACACCGAATAGCGCTTGCAGGATGCGAAATGGAAAAACGGAAGGGCTGGGCCGGAAGATCAGTTTCCCGTAAAGACGGGGCAAGCCCCGTCTCTACACAGGCAAGAACGGTAGGCGGCGTGAGCGCAAACCTATGAGAGTGATTGCGGGACATTATCGACGCCGGACGTTACGGTCGTTGCCGGGGATCGAGATTCGTCCGACTTCGGACCGGCTGCGGGAGACGCTGTTCAACGTGCTGTGCTCGGGCAATCCAGACGCGCTAGCAGAATCGATTTGGATTGATTTGTATGCGGGGACGGGGGCGGTTGGCATTGAGGCGCTAAGCCGTGGCGCGCGGATGGTGCACTTTGTCGAGTCTTCCAATGCGGCGGCGGAAGTGATTGCCGCAAACTTGAAGTCGTTGGGGATTGCTCGCGGCTTCCAGATCGCGAAGGCTGAGGCAGGGAAAGGGTTGCGGCAATTGGAAGCGGCGGGGAGTGTCGGCGATTTCGTATTTCTGGACCCTCCTTACTCGAAGCAGGACGAGTACGCGAAGAGTTTAGCGGCTCTGGCGGAATCGAAGTTGCTCGGCGAACGCAGTGTAGTAATCGCCGAGCATGAAAAGAGGTTTGATCCAGGAGCGGCATTTGGGGAATTACGGCGCTATCGGACGCTGGTGCAGGGAGACGCGGCGCTGAGCTTTTACCGGCGTTAGTGGAGCGACGGGCGTCCTTGCCCGTCACGCGTGCGCCAACATCATCGTGGCCGGCGGGAATGCCCGGCGCTCCATTAGCCACATCGTTATAATCACTACGACATGGCTAACTTCCCACCGGTTGACGAACAACTGGCATACATCAAAAAGGGCGCGGCGGAGATTGTTAAGGAATCCGAATTGCGCTCGAAACTCGAACGCTCGCTGGCTTCGGGCAAACCGCTGCGAGTAAAAGCGGGCTTCGATCCAACTGCGCCCGATCTGCATCTGGGACACACGGTGCTGCTGCGCAAGCTGAAACATTTTCAGGATCTCGGGCACACGGTCATTTTCCTGATCGGAGATTTCACCGGGATGATCGGCGATCCGACGGGGCGCTCGGCGACGCGGCCGCCGCTGACCACGCAGCAGATTGCGGAGAACGCGGAGACCTACAAGGCGCAGGTGTTCAGGATTCTCAGCCCGGAAAAAACCGTGGTCGACTTCAACAGCCGGTGGTTCTCGAAGTTTTCGGCCGAGGATTTCATACGTTTGACAGCAAAGTACACGGTCTCGCAGATGCTTGAGCGCGAGGACTTCCACAAGCGGTTTCATGACGAGAAGCCGATTGCCATGCATGAACTTCTCTATCCGCTGGCGCAGGGATACGACTCGGTCGCGCTCGAAGCCGACGTGGAATTGGGCGGCACCGACCAGAAATTCAATCTGCTGGTGGGGCGCGAATTGCAGCGAGCTTACGGGCAGGAGTCGCAGGTGGTACTGACGATGCCGATTCTTGAAGGGCTGGACGGCGTGAACAAGATGTCGAAGTCGCTGGGGAATGCAATTGGAATTCACGAGGCGCCGCTGGAGATGTACGGCAAGGTGATGTCGATTTCCGACGAGATGATGTGGCGCTATTACGAACTGCTGACGGATGTGCGGGTAGAGCAGGTCGCGGCGATGAAGGCCGATGCAGCAAGCGGAAAAGCGCATCCGATGGCGCTGAAGAAAGAGCTGGCGCGCGGGATTGTGGCGGACTTTCACTCGGCGGAAGCAGCGACGAAGGCGGAGGAGGATTGGGCGAAGCAGTTTCAGAAGGATCAGGTACCGGCGGAAGTGGAGACGGAATCGGTGGTCTTCGCCGAGGTCGCGAACCGCGAAGGCGATGGCGTGCGACTGGCGAAGGTTCTCGTCAAGATAGGCTTCGCCGTCTCGACGAGCGAAGCGGATCGGAAGATCAAGGAAGGCGCGGTTGGCGTGGATAGCGTTAAGACGACGCTGCCGGTTGTGAAAGCTCACGCCGGCATCACGCTGACTCTGCGGCTGGGACGGAAGATGAAGAAGGTCGCGCTGATCTAACGCAGTTGGCGGGCAGGAGAGCCCGCCCTACAGGTCCGTCCCTACTTGGTTCGAAGTCGTTCGGGCATTTCGTTGTGCCAGCCTGTCGCTTGCTCGTAGGCATGCGCGGCCTGCAGCAACAGGTCCTCCCGCCAGGGAGCGGCGGCTAATTGCACGCCGATGGGCAGGCCATCTCTGGTAAATCCGCAGGGAACGGAAATCGCCGGAATCCCCCAGACATTGAAAGGCCGCGTGTTGCGCAGCATGATTAGTTCTTGCGGACGGAGGTCTTCCGGGCGCTTTAGGAGATCGGCGATCACGGGGGGTGGGATTGGAACAGTCGGCGTTAGCAGCACGTCCACTTCATCGAATATTTTCCGGATGGCGTCACGGCTGGCTTGCAGGTCGCGTCGGGCGCGAAGAACATCGTCCGCGGAGATATTGGTTCCGGCTTGAATGCGCGCCAAGGTCGCGGGCTGGTAGAGCTGTGGTGAGCGGGCTAGAAATTCCTGGTGATAAGCATAGGCCTCGGCGCTGGCCAGCGTGCGGTCGGTGGAGATCTCGAGTTTGACCTCGCGGATGTCAGCATTGAGGTCGCGGAAATGCTCGATTGCTTTTTCGGTGGCAGCGGCGATCTCGGGATGGAGATCGTCGAAGAAAAAATCCCGCGGAATTCCGATGCGCAGATTCGGTGGTGGTTCGTCTAACGCTGCGACGAGACTCGGCGTATCAACGCAGGGATCGGCTGAGTCATGGTCGGACTCGGACAACACTTGCAGCATCAAGGCCGCGTCATAGACTGAGGTGGTGAGCGGGCCGACGTGATCCAGCGACGATGACAACGGGATGACTCCGCGAAGGCTTACGCGGCCGTAGGTCGGTTTGAGCCCGACGATTCCGCAATAGGCGGCGGGCATGCGGAGGGAGCCGGCGGTGTCGGTGCCGACGGCAGCGAAGCCGAGAGCCGTGGCAACGCTGGCAGCGGAGCCTCCGGAGGAGCCACCAGCGACACGCGTCGTGTCCCATGGATTGTGGACCTCGCCGAAGAAGCTGATGATGGCGCTGCCGCCATAGGCGCATTCGTGCAGGTTCTGCTTGCCTAAGATGATGGCGCCTCCACAACGCAGGCGGCGGACAACTTCGGCGTCTTCGGTGGGAACACGATTTTTGAACTGGGCGCTGGCGGCGGTGGTGCGGACTCCAGCGACATCGATAATGTCCTTGAGTCCGACAGGAATGCCGTGAAGCGGGCCGCGGCAGTCTCCGGCAAAAATCTCGCGTTCTGCGACACGAGCCTGGTCGAGAGCCGATTCGGCCGTAACCGTGATGAAGGCGTTGAGCTTTGGGTTGAGCTTTTCGATGCGCGAGAGGCAATCGTGGGTGAGTTCGACGGGAGAGATTTCGCGATCGCGAATTCTTCGGCTTAGTTCGCAGATGGTAAAGGGCACATAATCCTCGCTCTGCTGACGCAGCGCCTGAAGGCGCAATTCCTGCTCTCAATTGCGGTATGGCTAAAGCAATACCCTGATACGAACCTGTGGCGTCCTAATGCGATACTCGCAGGCGAATCTACCCTGCGGTGGCTGCCTTCTGCGCGGCGCGCTTCGCGAACCATTTGACCACAAAATAAACAACCGGACCGGCGGCCAGGGCCCACGGACCCCATCGTAGCGCAATCGGATCACTGTAACGCAGGACTACGTATGTCATAGCGAGCGGCATGGCGATCACGTAGATGAGTCCGAGATTGCCACCAGGGATGCGGAAGGCTCGCGGCAGATCGGGGCGTTTGCGGCGCATTCCCCAGGCCGAGAGGACGGTCAGCACGGTGGTGGCGGCACGCAGCCAGACGTAGATGCTGATCAAGTCTCCGAGCGAGTGCAGGGCGAGCGAGGCATAGATCGCGGCCGAGATCAGGATCGCGATCCACGGCGTGCCGTAACGCGGATGGCGACGCGTGAGGAACGGCGGCAGATATCCGTCTTCGGCGAGCGCGAAGGGCATACGCGTGGTGGTGAGCACGGTGCTGTTGAGCAGCGCCACGTTGCCAACCATGGCGGCGATGGTCATCAGGTTGCCGAGCCAGGGGCCACCGATGAGCAGGGCGGCGGTGGAGAAGTATCCATCTTTCCATTGTTGCCAGTTGCCGAGCGCGGCCAGCGCGGCGAAGGTCGGGAGGAAGTAGGCCGCGATGGAAAGGGGCACGACCAGAGCGAGCGCTCGCGGATAGCTGCGCTGCGGATTTTCGACTTCCTCGGCGACGGTGGAGAGTTGTTCGTATCCGGAGTAAAGCCACAGGCCGAGGGCGAGGCCCACTCCGAATACTTTCGAAAAGGGCTGGTTCGGGGGCACCAGCGGGACAAAGGGATTGTGATGCCACTTGGCGAGGCCGAGGACGATCATGGCGATCACGGGAATAAAAATGAAGATTTCAAAAACAGTCGCCGCTTTGCCAACCATTTGAATGCCGCGAATGTTGATCCAGGCGATGAGGGCGATCAGGATGAACGAAACCAGCCAGTGTTTCCATCCGACGATCTGCGGGAAATAAAAAGTCAGGTAGTCCGCGAAGAGCACGGCGTAGGAGCCGCCTAGAAGGAATGAGGCAGACCAGTTCCACCAGCCGGCCAGGAATCCCCAGAAATCTCCGAAGGCGGCGCGGCTCCAGCGATAGAAGCCGCCTTCTACGGGCATGGCAGTAGTTAGTTCGGCGGAGACGAGCGATACCGGGATGCACCAGAACAGCGGGATGAGCAGGTGGTAGAGCAGGGTCATACCGGGGCCACTGGTCGTGACCATCGCCTCCAGTCCGAAGGGTCCCCCGGTGGTGTAGGAAAACATCACGAAGACGAAATAGAAAAGGCTGGCCTTGCGGACGGTGGAGGTCGTGGATGAGCCCGGGGCGTTCACAATAGCGTTCTTTGGAGAAAGCGGTTTCAGCGGGGACGAGTGGCGCTGAACATGGCGGCTAGTGTACAGGAATCTCGCGGAACGTCATCGTTGGACGTCCGGCTGAATCACTTACCGGAGCCAGATGAGGCGCGCCGCTGGCAGAGGGCGACCATACTATCGAGCGCGTCCTTGACGATAAAAGTAACCGCGTCATGAAGGGCGCTTTCGGACAACTCGGTGGATTTGCCGACAAGGTTCATGGTCATGCGGACGCGCGCGCCGCCCTTGAGATCCGGGCCGAAAGTGACATGCTGTTCGCCGGTGACGCCCAGAGCATGGTTGAGCAGGCTGATCGCGCGCGGTGAACTGATGGAAGTCACGACCGCTGACACAGTCGTTTGGACCGGCTGAACGACAACATAACGCAGACGGCTGCCGACCTGCCAGGGAGCGCCCTCTACCCACGAAGCTTCGCTGTAGATTCCGCGATGGAGCAGGCGTTCGAGATCCAGAAAGGCTTTGAACGCCGCGTCAACTGGAACCGTAACCGTAACGGAGTACTCGACGCGCGGCAGCATGGGAGTCCCCTCCCCCACACACGTGACCGGGATTATGCGCCGATTCCCAGCGGAAGACAAGGATGAAGACTGGCTTCCAGTTCGAGTAACTTGCGCTTGATGTCGAGGCCACCGCCATAGCCGCAGAGCGAGCCGTCGGCGGCAATTACGCGATGACACGGAACCACGATCGCAATCGGATTCCGGTTGTTTGACATGCCGACCGCGCGGAATGCTTTGGGGTGGCCGATCGCTTGGGCCAGATCGCGGTAACTGCGTGTCTCGCCGTACGGGATATCCAGCAGGGCGCGCCAGCATTTGAGCTGAAAATCTGTGCCGCGGAGATCGAGAGAGATGGAAAACTCCCGGCGGTCACCGGCGAAGTATTCGTCAAGCTGGTCAAGGTAAGGAGCAAGGACCTTCCTCGATTCCCTGACTTCGGTTGTTTTGGGATTCAGGTTTTGCACGCGAGTTTCGAATTCGAGGCGCACGAGCCCTTTCGGGGAGGCGGCGAGGAAGAGTGGGCCTGCCGGCGAAGGTGTGCGGAAGTAGAACAGAGTTTCCATGACGCGTGGAAAGCATAGCACGAGGCTGGCTTGACTCTGGCGTTGTCGATAGTGCAGAATTCACGCCTCAACGGGAACGGCGAAGGCTGCCCCGAATCTCACCGCAACGTTCCTCAGGAGGATTATGCGCTCGACCTCGCATGTGTCGGACAGCCGTCGGAAATTTTTGAGGTATCTCGCTCTCAGCCCGGCGCTGGCCACTCCGGCACTACTGCGGGCTTCTGGCTGGAATGTTTTTGGATCGGCGATGCGTGGCGGTAAAGCTCTGGGGACGCTGGAATCTCTGGGACAGGCTGCGCTGATCACGAGTGCGGAGCAAGCGCTGGATGTGATGGAGTTTGAAGCAGTGGCACGCAAGACGCTCCCGCCGGCGCACTTCGCATACCTGGCAACGGGGGTGGATGACGATGCGACCGTGGGGATTAACCACGAGGCCTACAGCCATCTGGAGATCCGGTCGCGACGACTGGTCGATGTATCGAAGATAGACGCCTCGATTCGCCTTCTGGGAGCGACTTGGGAAACGCCCATCTTCCTTTGCCCGGTGAGCGCGATGAAAGCGTTCGATCCCGAGGGCGAGGTGGCGGTGGCCAAGGCGGCGCGAAGCAAACATCATCTTCAGATATTGTCGACTGTCGCCAGTTCATCGGTCGAAGAAGTCACGACGGCGCGGGGAGAGCCCGTGTGGCAGCAGCTTTATCCGACCAACGACTGGAACGTGACACGGGCGATCATCAAGAGAGCGGAGGCGGCGGGAAGCCCGGCGCTGGTGTTTACTGTCGATCTTCACAATGACAGCAACCGGGAAACGATAGCGCGCGCACGGCGCGTGGATGATCGCGACTGCTCGGCCTGTCATGAAAAGGGATTTGTTGGGTATGCGCGCACCAAGCCCATGTTCGATGGACTCGATCTGTCGAAAGTGACGGGGCTGCATGCGCCCAGTCTGACCTGGGATTTTGTGAAGCGGCTGAAGGATGCGACGAAGATGAAGCTGCTGCTGAAGGGCATCGTCACGCGGGAGGATGCGCAGTTGGCGGTGGAGCACGGAGCCGATGGAATCGTGGTTTCGAACCACGGCGGGCGCGCGGAAGAATCTCTGCGGCCGACGATCGAGTGTCTGCCGGAAGTGGTCGATGCGGTGAGGGGAAAGGTCCCGGTCCTTATCGATGGCGGGATACGACGCGGCACTGACGTTTTCAAGGCTTTGGCTCTGGGTGCGACTGCGGTTGGCATCGGACGGCCCTACGGGTGGGGGCTGGCGGCGTTTGGACAACCAGGAGTTGAGGCGGTACTGGCGATCATGCGGCGTGAACTGGAAACCATCATGCGGCAGGCGGGGACGCCGTCGGTCGCCAGCATCACGAAAACATCCGTCACCGCTCGAACCTAGCCAGCCGCAAGGCAAATCGTTTCCCTAAAAGCAAAAAAGGCCCCCCGCTTTCGCGGGAGGCCTTCCAGGAGGGTACTGCCTACTTCTGCTGTGGTTGATCCTGAGGTGCAGTGCTGCTCGTCGAAGCGAGCTGCTCCAGATTGTTTTTCAGGAGGCTGATTTCAACACGGCCACCTGTGATGCGCTTCGGCTTGGCTTCGCCCGCGGAGGCTGCAACCGGTACCGGCGCGTTCCCCATACCGACGAGGTAAATCCGGTAGATGGGAATGTCGTGGTTCAACGCCAGATACCGTACGACCGACTCGGCCATCTTCTGCGAGTTCGCGATCGCAACCTGTCCATGACCCGACGAGAAGCCCTGGACTTCGACGACATAGCCACGCTGGCTCTTCAGCGGGGTGGCCATTTCATCGAGCGCGGTCTTGGCGTTCTGGCTTAGCACCGTCTGTCCGGGCTTGAACAGGATTTCGGTTTGGGTCGTGGGCTGATACTGGTCGATGTTGGTGACCACCTGCTCGACCGTATTCAGGCGGGTGTGTGCCTGTTGCGCAGTCTGTTGCGCGGCCTGCGCCTTGTTGCCGGCTTCGATGGCATGCTGATCGGCTTCGGTGGCCTTGGCCGAAGCGAGCTGGATTCCCTGTTGCGCGCGTGCATCGGTATCCTTGATCGCCCTGGTGTTGGAGGCGGTCAGCTCATCGAGCTCATTGATGCGGTCGCGGATCGGCTGGGTCTGCCGGGCAACGTATTTCTTGCGCGCGAACGGGTTCACGCGACCCCAGAAGCCTTCGCGAGTCTCCGGTTGCAACGGATCTTTGCCGGTGGCGGTGTCGGCCTTAGTGGCCGTCTGGGCTGCGGGTTGAGGTGCGGGAGTGGAACTCTGCTGCGCGAAAACTGGCACAGCCAGGATTCCGGCCAGAAGCAGAGCGAAAACAGTGCGGTTATTCATTTTAAACTTCCTCCAAGTGGGGGAGTGGGGGAGCCACTCCGGGCGCTTTTTAGCGCGATTTAAATTGCGTCGTTTTAATCACAGATTCCATTAATTCGGAAGGCCAGCGCCGACGCGACGGTCGCCTTAGAAAGCCAGGCCGTATCACCGGCCTGCTTTTCTATAAACAGTTTGCATGCCAAATGCCGAAGATAACCAGAGTGGGATGCAAGTACTTTCTTTTCATAGATATTGTACTTCATCGTTCCGTGACACCGCCGCGCGCTTGGCGGTAATTTTGGCGGGAACCGATATAAAAACTGCGTGCCGGGGCTTGATTCCGGGGAATCGTCAAAAAAAATGAAGAAAGCTCAGGGTGGGATCATCCACTCAACTATGCGACGGCTAAGTACGCGACGACCCTCGTTTGCTCTGCTTCCCCTTGTGCTGGCATTCCTTGCTCACGCCGATTTTGCTCAGGCTGAGAAGACTCGCTTCGACCTCATGCAACTGAAAGCGCCGCCTGGATTCCAAGTCTCAGTTTTCGCCGAAGTGGACGGCCCGCGCATGATGGTCTTCAGCCCGGGCGGCGCGCTGCTGGTCAGCGAATCGGGTGAGGGCAAGGTGGTTGCGCTTCCCGATTCCAAACACGCAGGCAAGGCCGAGCGGACGGCAACGGTTCTCAGCGGGCTGAATGAGCCGCACGGGCTAGCGTTTTACGAAGGCAAGTTGTACGTCGCCGAGAATGACAAAGTGCGCCGCTATGACTGGGATGAGGCGAATCTGCGGGCATCCAATCCGAAAATGCTCGCCGGTCTGCCCACCGGTGGTGGGCACTCGACTCGCAGCCTCGTATTTCACGGCGGCAAGATGTACGTCTCGGTGGGATCGAGTTGCAACGCCTGCATCGAAAGAGATTCGCGGCGAGCGGCCGTGATGGAATTCAATCCCGATGGCAGCGGCCAGAAGACCTTCGCGAGGGGACTGCGCAACGCGGTGGGGCTGGCGGTGAATCCGAAGACCGATACCGTCTGGGCGACAGTCAACGGCCGCGACTGGCTGGGCGACGATCTGCCGCCCGAAGTGATCGTCGATCTCGGCAAAGAAGGTGGCGATTTTGGATGGCCCTATTGCTATGGGGACCGCGTACCCGACTCAAACTTTACGAAGCCGGGAGACGATCGCTGCAAGAATGTGATCGCGCCCAAGGTCCAGATGCAGGCGCACTCCGCTCCGTTGGGACTCGCGTTTTATGAAGGGTCGATGTTTCCCGCCGAGTACCGGAACAATGTTTTCGTCGCATTGCATGGATCGTGGAATCGCAGCGTGCCGACGGGATACAAAGTTGTGCACGTGAAATTGGATGACAAGGGGCAGCCCGTCGGCGGCGCGCAGGATTTTATTACGGGATGGCTGGCTCCGGGCGAAACGAAAAAAGGACGATGGATGGGGCGTCCGGTGGGGATTGTGTTTGGTGGCGATGGGACGATGTATTTGAGCGACGCGGGGGGCGTGATTTACCGGGTTACGTGGGCGAAGTGAATTCCAGCCGCTTCGGGCCGATTACTTGACCGGTGATGGCGTCTTTGGAACCATGACCTCGTCGAGATACCGTCGGATCTTGTCGCGATTGGCCGCACGATAGGCCGGGTAATCCTGTGCAATACCGTTGTCGGCCCGATTTAGCAGTACGAAAGGTTCGAGGAAGCCTGCCTCTTCGATCTTGATGAATGCTTGCAGTGACGGATCCAGTTTCGACCGTTTCTTGTCGTAATTTTTTTCCTCCTTAAGCACGGCGATCATGAACTTGAGGGCGTGCGCTTCTTCCTGCAAAGTGTGGCGATCACGAGGAACGTTGGGGGATTCCTTCTTGGATTCCTCGGTTTGCCAAGCCGCGCGATCGAGAGCATACGACATCCAAGCATCCGCGTCTGGGTTCTTTCCAAGAGAATTGTCTAGCGTGATGTTGACGTTCTTATCGTCCTTGACCGTGACAGCGCTGCGGTCTTTCAGTTTGACGTTGTTCAATTCGCTTTTGTTTCTCTGCAACCAATTCTGTAGGCCGGTCCAGGAACGGCGGCCGTAAGGATCCGCGACAATCCCGTCAATGAACTTCGAGCGCGCTTCGTCCTCTTTGCCCGCGGCGACAAGTGCGTCGCCCCAGTACCGGTAGGCAGTCTCGCGGTTGGGGTCGATCTGTGTAGCGCGGGCAAACCACTCCCCCGCACTGCCATAGGTATGTTGTTTGAAATAGACATCCCCAATGAAGAGGGCCGCCTCGTAATTGTTCGGATCCATCAGAAAGGCGCGCATGTATCCCTCCCGCGCCCTATCCAGTTCGCCCCGAGAAAAATCAGCCTCCGCCGCTTTCATCGCAGCATCTACTTCCTTGCTATCAGAGAACGGTACTTCGGAGCCGCCGTCCTCGGGTTGATCCAGCATCAACTGGAGTAGCTGGCTATTGTCTCCCAGACCCTTCGCTTCTACCGCTACCTTCCGGGCCCGGGCCCGAACGCTTTTGCGCTGCTGGGGGTCAGGAAGCGTTCCTGCATACTGAAACAGACACCACGCCCAGCGCTCTCGCACCGCAACGTCTGAGGGATGATCCGCAGCCAGAGTCTCGAAGATCGGCATTGCATCGACGAACTTGCCCTGGCTGTAGAGTTCCATCGCATGCTGTCGTGCAGGATCTTCCTTAGAGGGGTTCTCCAGCGTCTGGGACTGGGTATCCTGCGCCATGCAACCGAATGGAATGATGACAACGAGAAGCGCAATCACAAACAGTTTGATCAGGCAATCGAATAGGAAACGCACAATTTGATCTCCCGTCTTCGAACAGTTTATGACACAGCAAGACCGATGAAAGTTCCCCGAGATTATGCCCCAGACTAGGCCCCGTGAGATGTAACCGCAGTCAACATATCACTGACTCGTCAGGAATCTACCCCCGCAATACTTCTCATACTGCTGATAGATAAACGGATCAGTCATCCCCGCGATGTAGTCGCAAATGATGCGGGGCAGCGGTTCGTGGGCGGTTTTTTCGCGGTAGTTACGCGGCAGATCGTCAGGTTCCTCCATCCAGTGGGCGAAGAGCTCTCCGGTGATGCGCTCGGCGTCTTCTTTCTCTGCCGCCAGAGCCGGGCTGTAGTAAAGATTTTCGTAGAGGAAATCTTTCAGCCGGCGGCGCTCCTCTTCTACGGGCGGGCTGAAGGCCGCGAGGCGCTCGGGGTGACGGCGGACATCTTCCAGAGAATGCACCCCCGCAGCTCTTACACGTTGCGCCGTGTTCGAAATCAGGTCTCCAACAAAGCCGTCAAAAATGCTTTTCAGCGCCTCGTTAAAAACCAGCTTCTCGGCGGCATTCGGGTACCGGCTCTTTGCCTCGCCGTAATGGCGCTTGAACAGATCCACGCTGTCCGCAAGCTGCTCGACCGTGAGCAACCGTGCTTCATAGCCATCGTCGAGGTCGGCTGTGTTGTAAGCAATCTCGTCGGTGAGGTCGATGAGCTGCGCTTCGAGCGGCGGGCGCTGATCGAGCAGATACTCGGCGAGTTCGCGATGGTCTTTGGGGTCGTAATCGTGCGAGTGCTTGATGATGCCCTCGCGGACTTCGAAAGTCAGATTCAGGCCGCGAAAAGACGCGTAGCGAAGTTCGAAGTCTTCGACAATACGGAGCGCGTGCAGGTTGTGATCGAACGACAGACCGTGCTGACGCATGGCTGTGTCGAGCGCTTTTTCTCCGGAGTGACCGAACGGAGGATGGCCGAGGTCGTGCACCAGGGCGAGCGCCTCCACCAGGTCGGTGTTCAGTCCAAGTTGCGCGGCGATGGTGCGCGAGATCTGCGCGACCTCAATGGTGTGAGTAAGCCGGTTGCGGAAGTGGTCGGAGTAGCGGCGGGTGAAAACCTGTGTCTTCGCTTCCAGGCGGCGAAAAGCGCGGGCATGGACGACGCGATCGCGGTCGCGTTGAAAGTCGTTGCGGTAAGGATGCGGCGGCTCGGGATGACGGCGTCCGCGGGAGTCTTCTACGCGCACCGCGTAGTCGGCGAGCATGGAAAGAGTTTAGCAGTGTTTCACAATATGCTGTCGAGACGGGGCTTGGCCCGTCTTGCTTGCCGCCGGATGGGGAGACGCGACAAGCCGCGTCTCTACTTCGCGCCTTCTTCCTTGGCCAGCTTCATCTTCGCGGAATCGAGCTTCTTCTGTACCCGCGTCACGTCCGCCGGATCGACTTCAGCGGCAATGGTGCGGTTCCACTCGGTGAGCGCGCGCTCCCAGTTGCTTGCTGCCAGCTTGAGGCGTCCGGTTTTCTGGTACAGATCGCCGAGGTGGTCGTGGACGGTAGGATCGGTATTGATTTTCTGCGCAGCCTTCAGCAGATTCTCTTCCGCCAATTCGTATTTTCCCATCCGGAAGTAAGCCCAGCCGATGGAATCGAGATAAGCGCCGTTGGCGGGATCGAGATCCACGGCACGCTTGATGTATCCGAACGCTTCTTCGAGCTTCATGTTCTGATCGGCCAGCATGTAGCCCAGATAATTCAGCGTCGAAGCATGCTCCGGATCGCTGGCCAGCACCTTCTTGAACTGTTCTTCAGCTTCGGAGTAGCGTTTCTCCCGCTCAAAAGTAGAGCCACGCAGAAACCATACGTACTCCTTGTCATCCGCCTTGCTTGAAAGAGACTCGGCCTTATCCAGCGACTGCTCGGCATCGCTGAACCGGCGCAGCCGCGTGTTCATCTGCGCCAGCGTGATGTAAACCTGGCGGTCATCGGAGTTAGAGCTGGAGTTGGCCTCGCCCTTCAACAGCGCGCGCACGTCTTTGAGCGCCTTGTCCGCATCGCCCATGTCGGCCTGCTGCGCCGCCAGCACCATTTTCAGGTCGCGGCTGCCGGGCAGCTTCTGCACCGCTTCTTTGGCGGCATCGGTGGCCTTCTGCCAGTCCTTGGCTTCGCGCCAGGTGTCGATGATCTGCTGATAGCCACGCTCGATGTTCTCATCGCCGCCCAGGGCGACGATCTGGCGGAAGGTTTCGTTGGCCGCTGGATTGTTCCCCTGCTCGCGGTAGATCGTGCCCAGCCTCTCCAGAAACACCGCGCGATTGCTCTTCTCTCCGTTCGAATACTTGCCCTCGGGCTTCTCGGATTTTTTCAGCAGGTCGCGCATGATCGGAACGGCTTCGTCGTAACGCCCCTGCGCCTGGTAGATGGCGGCAATGTTGTAGGGCACCTCGACCGAGTCCTGCACCATCGATTCGGCCTTTTTCAAATTCTCGAGCGCGAGATCGAACTTGCCCTGCTTGCGATAAATTTCCGCGATGCGAACGTAGGTTTGCGCATCTTCCGGGTTCGCATCCGCGATCACTTTGTATTGTTCGAGCGCGGCATCGCTCTGGCCATCGTTCAGCAGGTTCTGCGCCAAGCCGCGAATCGCGTCCAGATTGTCGCGATCCTGCTCAATCGCGTGGCGATACGCCTCGACGGCGTTCTTGTATTGCTTTTGCTGCTCGTAGGTATAACCGAGCGCCGAATAGAGCTTGGCCGAGCGCTGCGTGTTCGGCACCGAACTGAGCACCTGACCGGCGCGAGCCGTGTCGCCCAGTTCGTTGTAGAGATAAGCCAGGGTCGTAACCGCCTCTTCGGAACCTGGTTGGAGTCTTACGGCGGTCTTGAATTCGTTCTCCGCCTTTTGCAGATCGTTGTTCAAGCGATACAGGCGCCCGAGAAGCAGGTGGTCGTC
>Ga0182019_10000583_pt1 | contig 17998 bp, 17 predicted proteins | sample 812E2MmetaG_FD_120483 | JGI IMG/M metagenome (GOLD analysis project Ga0182019, IMG submission 120483) | Permafrost microbial communities from Stordalen Mire, Sweden - 812E2M metaG | ecosystem: Environmental > Terrestrial > Soil > Wetlands > Permafrost | place: Sweden: Stordalen | collected...
GCGGCCCAGACCAAGGCCATGAAGAAGGTCGCGGCGCCGCTCAAGCTGGATCTGGCCCAGTACCGCTCTCTCGCGGCGTTCGCTCAGTTCGCCTCGGACCTGGACAAGGCCACGCAGGACCAGCTGACACGCGGCGAAAAGCTGTCCGAGGTCATCAAGCAGCCGCAATACGAACCCGTGCCGCTCGAGCGCCAGGTGGCGATCCTCTACGTGGCCCCCAAGGGCCTCCTCGACGACATACCGGCGCGGCGCGTCCGCGACTTCGAGACGCAATTCGACCGCTTCCTCGACACGGAGCACGCCGGCGTCATGAAGAAGCTCGCCACGACCAAGGTTCTCGACGACGAAACGGCCGCGGCCCTCGAAGCCGCGGCGAAAGATTTCCGCCAGACATTCCTGGCGTAGCAAGGCGAAAGAAGCAGCGTGCCCAGCCAGCAAGACCTCCGCAGACGCATCACCGCGTCGCGGAACATCAGGCAGATCACCCGCGCCATGCAGTTCGTGGCCGCGTCGAAACTGCGGCGCGCCCAGGAGTCGACGCTGGCCGCTCGACCCTACTCGGAGCTGCTCGACGAGATCCTCGCCGACCTCGCGGCCGTGTTGGACGGCGACGAGCACCCGTTGCTGAGCCGACGCGCGGAAGGCAAGCGCCTGATAATTCTGATCACCAGCGATCGGGGCATGGCCGGACCGCTCAACACCAACGTCGTTCGTTTCGCATCCAAGGAAATCGTGGATACCACGGGCGATCTGGAACTGGTGAGCATCGGCCGCAAAGGCCGCGATGCCATGCGGCGCAACCGTGTGCCGATCGTCGCCCATTTCGCCGGCTTCCGGGATCGGCCGAGCTTCGAGGACGTCTTGCCGCTGGTCCGGCTGGTTTCCGACGAGTACGAGGCCGGCACCTACAACCAGGTCGACATCATCTTCACGCGTTTCGTGTCGACGCTGGTCCAGAGGGCCGAGATGGTCGGGCTTCTCCCTATCAAGCCCACTTCCGACACTCGCGGCATCCCCGGATCGCAGTTCATCTTCGAGCCCGCTCCGGACGTGGTCCTGGACGAGTTGCTGCCCCGCTATCTTGGCACCCGGCTCTACCAGGCCGCCCTCGAGAGCACGGCCAGCTTCTTCTCCAGCCAGATGGTGGCCATGAAGAATGCCACCGAAAACGCCGACGACCTGATCGAGGATTACACCCTTCGCTATAACAAAGCCCGCCAGGCGAACATCACCAGTGAGCTAATCGAGATTGCTTCCGGCGCCCAGGAGCGCTAGGACAGCAGGCGACGAACCCAGGAGGCACGACACGACGATGGCGACCGCCGCCCCAACAGCTACCGGCCGGGTGGTTCAGATCACCGGTGCGGTCGTCGACATCGAGTTCCCCGCCGGCCAATTGCCGGGGATCTACAACGCCGTCGAGGTCATGCGCGGCGACGGTGTCAAGATCGTTTGCGAGGTCCAACAGCACCTCGGCAACAACTGGGTCCGCACCGTGGCCATGACCACGACCGACGGCCTCGCCCGCGGCGTCGAGGTGCTCGACACGGGCGGACCGATCATGGTGCCGGTCGGCGATGTCACGCTCGGCCGCGTCTTCAACGTCCTGGGAGAGCCGATCGACGAGAAGGGCCCGGTGGCGGTTACCGAGCGCCTGCCGATCCATCGCCCGGCTCCCGCGTTCGACCAGCAGACAACCGAAACCGAGATCTTCGAGACCGGCATCAAGGTCATCGACCTGATCTGCCCCTTCGCCAAAGGCGGCAAGATCGGCGTCTTCGGCGGTGCCGGCGTCGGCAAGACGGTGATCATCCAGGAACTGATCCGGAACGTGGCCCAGGAGCACGCCGGCTACTCAGTCTTCAGCGGAGTGGGCGAGCGGTCGCGCGAAGGAAACGACCTCATCCACGAGATGACCGAATCCGGCGTCATCGCCAAGACGGCCTTCGTCTTCGGCCAGATGAACGAGCCGCCCGGCGCCCGTCTGCGAGTCGGCCTCACGGCCTTGACGATGGCCGAGTATTTCCGCGACGAGGAAGGCCGCGACGTCCTCCTCTTCATCGACAACATCTTCCGCTTCACCCAGGCCGGCTCCGAGGTATCGGCGCTGCTCGGCCGGATGCCTTCGGCAGTCGGCTACCAGCCGAACCTGGCGACCGAGATGGCGGCCCTGCAGGAGCGCATCACTTCCACGAAGAAGGGTTCCATCACGTCGCTGCAAGCCGTCTACGTTCCCGCGGACGACTACACCGACCCGGCTCCGGCGACGACCTTCGGCCACCTCGACTCGACCATTCGCCTGGAGCGCGCCATCACCGAGCTCGGCATCTACCCGGCCGTCGACCCGCTGACCTCGACTTCGCGAGTCCTCGATCCGAACATCGTCGGCCAAGAGCACTACGACACGGCGCGCGAGGTCCAGCGCGTCCTGCAGCGCTACACCGACCTGCAGGACATCATCTCGATCCTGGGCGTCGACGAACTGTCCGAAGAGGATAAAGCCACCGTGGCTCGCGCTCGCCGGCTGCAGATCTTCAACAGCCAACCGTTCCACGTTGCCGAAGTCTTCACCGGCCGGCCTGGAGCCTACGTGGCCATCCGCGACACCGTCGCCTCGTTCAAGGAGATCCTCGAGGGTAAGGTCGACGACCTCCCCGAGCAGGCCTTCTTCCTGGCCGGTACTCTGGACGATGTCCGGGCCAACGCGGCGAAGCTGGCGAAGTGAGGCGCGACGCCACGAGCGTGCCGGCTGCTCCGCCGGGCGGGAACGGGGAATAGCGATGCCACTCCATCTTGAAATCGTGACCCCTGAGAAACGGGCCTTCACCGGGGACGTGGACGAGGTCATCGTCCCGGGCAGCGAAGGCGAGCTGGGCATCCTGCCGCACCACGCCCCGCTGATCTCGACGCTCGGGCAGGGCGTGCTGCGCCTCAAGAGCGGCGGGGAGGAGCAGGAGTTCGCCATTTTCGGCGGCTTCCTGCAGGTCCGGCCCGACCGCGTCGTCGTCCTGGCCGAGACGGCCGACATGGCCGCCGAAATCGATCTCGAGCGCGCCGAGCGCGCCCGCCGCGAGGCAGAGCATGTCCTCGAAGGCGGCTTCGTGGAACCGGCGGATCTGGCGGCCGCGCGGGCCGCCCTTCAGCGAGCGCTCATCCGAATCCGCGTCGCCGAGAGCGGGGAGCGCAGGCCGCGAGGACCGCACGAGGCGGCGCGCCGACGTCCCGAGGCGCATCGCGAGGAACCGCCGGGCGGCGGGTAGCGATGGCTGACGCTCGCCCGTTCCACTGGGAGTTCCAACCTGAGGAAGTCGACCGGGAGGTCTTCCGAATCGAGGGCGGCCGCCGCCTGGAGGGCTCCGTCTCGATCAGCGGCGCCAAGAACGCCGCGCTCAAGCTTATGGCCGCCGCCACACTGACGGGCGAGCGCTGCCGCTTCACCAACGTGCCCGAGATCGAGGACGTGCGGGTTCTGGCCGAAGTCCTACAGGACATCGGCGTGACCGTCGATCATCCGGAACCCAACGTCTACGAAGTTGCCGGCGGCGACGCCGAGTGGCTGTTCGTGCCCCTCGAGGCGGCGGCCAAGATGCGGGCCAGCTTCATCCTGCTCGGCCCGCTGCTGACACGTTTCGGGCGCGTCATCATCAGCAACCCCGGCGGGGACCGGATCGGCCGCCGGCCCGTGAACCTGCACGTCGACGCGATGCGGGCCCTGGGCGCCGAGATCGAGTACCGCAACGGCTACTACTTCGCGAAGTCCCCCGGCCGGCTGCGCGGTGGCCGTGTGAACTTCCCGCAGATCACGGTGATGGGGACTGAGAACGCCATGCTGGCGGCGACTCTCGCGGTCGGGCACACCATCATCGAGCCGGCCGCCCGAGAGCCCGAGGTCGATGACCTGATCGCCTTCCTGGTGGACATGGGCGCTGAGGTCGAGCGGACCGCGCCCAATCGCATCGAGGTCGAGGGTCGTCGCCGGCTGCGAGGCGCCCAGCACGCTGTGGTCTCGGATCGCATCGAGGCCGGGACCTTCGTCATCGCCGCCGCCGTCACGCGCGGCCGAGTCACGCTCCGGAATGCCCCGGTCGGCCACTTCGACGCGCTCCTGGCGGTCACGGCGGAGATGGGCGTCTCGGTAAGCTGCGGCACCGACACCGTCGAGGTGGACGCGACCGCCACCGATCTCCGTCCGTTCAGGTGCGCCGACATCGAGACGCAGCCCTACCCGGGCCTGGCGACCGATCTTCAGCCACCCACGTGCGTTCTCCTCACCCAGGCGGAAGGCGACAGCCACGTCACCGAGACGATTTTCGAGGACCGCCTCGAGTGGCTCGGCGAGCTCCGCCGGATGGGCGCCCAGATCGAGATCCTGGACAAGAACCACGCCACCATCCACGGCCCGACACGCCTCCACGGCGTGGATGTCGAGATCGGCGATCTCCGGGCCGGCGCGTCCCTTATCCTGGCGGCTCTGGCCGCCGACGGCGTGACCACGATTCGCGGCGCGCACCACGTACACCGCGGCTATGAGAAGATCGACACGAAATTCCTGGAATTAGGCGCCAGGATCGAACGGACTGCGGAAGGGACATAGCGCGACGGCATGAAGATCGGCATCGACCTGGGCACCGCCAACGTGATGGTCTACGTCAAGGGCAAGGGCATCGTCATGCAGGAGCCCTCGGTAGTGGCCGTCGACGACAACAACGTGATCGTCGCGGTTGGCGCGGAAGCCCGCGAAATGATCGGCCGCACTCCCGCCAACATCCAGGCCATTCGGCCGATGCGGGCAGGCGTCATCGCCGACTACGTCATCACCGAGGCGCTGCTGCGCCACTTCATCCAGAAGGTCCAGCTGGACCGGCGGCTGGGGTGGGGCAAGCCCGAAGTCATGATCAGCGTGCCGGCCGGCGTCACCAGCGTCGAAAAGCGGGCCGTCCGCGACGCGGCCCTGAAGGCGGGCGCGGGCGAGGCATATCTGATCGAGGAGCCGATGGCCGCCGCGATCGGCGCGGCCGTGCCGATCAGCGGCCCGTCTGGCGCCATGATTATCGACATCGGCGGTGGCACGAGCGAAATCGCCGTCATATCGCTCGGCTCGATCGTCGTCTCGACCAGCCTCCGCGTCGGCGGCAACAAGATCGACGAAGCCATCGGCAGCTACGTTCGCAAGAAGTACAACCTGATGATCGGCGACCGAACGGCCGAGGAAATCAAGATCCAGATCGGGACGGCGCTGCCTCTCGAGCGCGAGCTGACGATGGATGTCCGCGGCCGCGACCTGATCGCCGGCCTGCCGCGCACGATCCCGATGACGAGTTCGGAAGTCATGGAGGCGATGGAGCCCCCGCTCCAGCAGATCATCGGCGCTGTCCGCCTTGTTCTGGAGCAGACCCCACCGGAGCTCTCGAGCGACATCATCGACAAGGGCATGGTCATGTCCGGCGGCGGCTCTCTGCTGCGCAACATCGACAAGCTGCTGACCCAGGTTACCGGCGTGCCCTGTCACGTGGCCGACGACGCCCTCAACTGCGTCGCCCGTGGCACCGGCCTCGCCCTGGAGCACTTCGACTTCTACAAGAAATACCTCGGCCCGCAGATGTAATGGGCGTTCCCGAGGAACTCGTTGCCACCCCCGCCCGGCGGGCATTCATCGAACTGCACTGTCACACGAGCGCCAGCTTCGACTCGCTGGCCAACCCCCTGGCCGTGGCTCAGGCCGCGGCCAGCCGTGGCCTGACTCATCTTGCGATCACCGACCACGACCGCATCGACGCCGCCCTTCGCCTTCGCGACGCCGCCCCGCCCGAGCTGACGATCATCATCGGCGAAGAGGTCAAGACGGCCGACGGCGACCTGATCGCCGTCTTCCTGCGCGAAGTCGTCCCACCGGGCATGTCGGCGGTCGAGACCATCGCGGCCGTTCGGGAGCAGGGCGGCCTGGTGGGCGTTCCGCATCCATTCGACCGTATGCGCGGCTTCGGTCGCAAGAGCGGCACCAGCCTCGAGTCGGTCGCCCATCTCGTCGACTGGGTGGAGGCGTACAACGCCCGGGTCATAGGCGGCTCGGCCAACGAGAAGGCGGCAAAGTTCGCCCGCGAGCAGGGGCTGCCCGGAGTCAGCGCCTCCGATTCGCACACCGTCATGGAGGTCGGCGTCACCTACAACATCGTGAACGGTGACCCCGGAACTCCGGAAGGCCTGCTGGCGTCCCTGCTGGGTGTGGACTTCGTGCCCGGGCGCGCCAGCTTCTACGTGCGGGCCTGGACGCCGCTCGCCAAGATCGTCCAGTCGCTGAGGGGCAACGGCCGGCGCCGGGCTCAGGACCCCACGGGAGAGATGCGGTGACCGAGCAGGGCGATCGCCACCGCCATCCCATCGGAGAACCACTCGAGCAGGAGGCCGACGCGCTCCTTCATCCGGAGGCGGCGGTCGAGGTTCCGCCGGCCGAGCAGATGTCGCTCGTCAGGCGCCTCCGCCAGCCGCGCACCATCCTGTCGATCGCCGTCCCGATCGCCATCATCGCCATCGCGGTGGCCCTCAACCGGGACATGATGAGCCAGGTGCCGGGGGCTATTGGAGGCGCCGATCCGCGCTTCATCGTGGTTGCCTTCCTGATCTACTACGCGGGCTTCCCACTGCGGGGCTTTCGCTGGACGAAGCTCTTGCGCGGTGCCGGCTACAAGGTCAAGACGGGCGACGCGACGGAGATCCTGTTTCTCTCGTGGTTCGTCAACTGCATCGTCCCGGCCAAGCTCGGCGACCTGTATCGCGCCTATCTGGTCAAGCAGAACAGCCCGGTCTCGGCGACGCGAACGCTCGGCACGGTCTTCATGGAGCGCATCCTGGATCTGGTCGCCATCGCGGCGCTGGGCGTGGCCGCCGGGTACATCAGGTTCCGTGGCAGCCTCAACGATCTGCCGGACGGCACGCAGTACATCTTCGCCTTCGGCGTCGTGATCGTGGTGGCGCTGATCGTGGCCATGGTTGCGATGCGCAGCTTCGGTCGCCGGGTGATCGGCGTACTGCCGCTGCCGGCTCGCTTCGTCGAGTTGTACGACCGCTTCGAGGATGGCGTCTTCGGTTCCGTCGGCTTGCGAGGCCTGCCCGTCCTCGGCCTGCTGACCCTGCTGATCTGGGCCAGCGAGGCGCTGCGACTGTACTTCGTCGTCCGCGCCCTCGGCTTCAACGACGTCGACCTGGGCCTCTCCGGAGCGATGTTCGTGGCCCTGATCGGATCGCTGCTGACGGCCGTGCCGCTGTTTCCGGGCGGCCTCGGGCTCGTGGACCTGGGGATGCTCGGTGTGCTGAAGACGTTCTTCACGAAGAGCTCGGTCCACGCGACCGCGATCGTCGTAGTCGACCGGGCGATCTCCGTCTTCTCGATCGTCATCCTGGGCGGAATTGCCTATGTGATCTCCTCCAAGCCGCGGGGCGGCGGCATGAAGGTAGAGGAAATCGCACCTTCGCCTGGGCCGGTCCGGCCGACGGCCTGACTTTCGGCGCCGTTGAAACGGCTCCAAATCACGCCCTGAAGGCGCCCAGAGGGCCGGGCCGGCCGGTATCGGCCCGTTTCTCCCCGAATCTGCCCGAATTTGCCCGAATCTGCCCGGGCCGACCTTGCAGCCACCTTGCCGGGTCAACCGAGAGTCGCTACACGTGCGGTACCAAAAGGTCATTCACGCTTTGGCCGGCCGCTCCGATAGTTCCGGTATCCGGGCAGACTGCCCGACCAGCGGAGCCCACGAAGCGTATGACCCTACAGGACGGGCGAGGCTTCAACGAGTGGCTGCGGGCCCAGCTCAAAGTGAAGAAGATGTCTCAGCGCCAGCTGGCTCAGCAGTCCGGCGTGGACCATTCGACCATCTCCCGGCTGATCCGCGGCGACCGGATGCCGTCCCTGGGGACGGCTACGAAGCTGGCTCGCGGACTGCGTGAGATCCGAGACGACGCCGAGGCGCCGCTGTACCTGGGTGCCGTGACCGGCGGCACGATCAATCCGACGGCTCGCGTCGAATACGCTCTTCGGGCCGACGATGTGCTGACCGAACCGCAGGTCCGCCAGATCATGGAGTACTACCTAGCGGTGCGGATGCGCCGGTTCGGCCGCACTTACACGAGCATTCGGACCGAGGAACGACCGATGGAGCCGCGCCGGCTCCTGGACGACCGCCGCGACGCTCCGGTCCTGTCGGCGGTCGCCGGCCACTCGGCCCGGCCGATGCTCCGCCAGCTGCCGCCTCGGGCCCGCTCCGCCCGCGACAGCTAGCCACGGGGCCCCCAGGGCGCACCCGAAGTCTACGTCCGGCCTGGCGGTTCCGCGCATCCGTGTAGCCGCGCCCCTTCCGCGCCCTACGGGCTGCGCCGATAGACCGTCAGTATCCGGTCCGGAGCCGCCTCGAAGCGATCCACCAGCTGAAGGTTCTCACCGCCGGCCTTCGTTGCGATCCAGTCGACCTCTGCCACGCCCCCGCAGCCCTCGTGCCAGCCCGAATCGCACAGGATCACGACGGTGGCCGCGCTATCCGGCGCCGCCCACAGGACCCCATCCAGGGTGAGAGGGTAGCCATAGGCATCGGCCTGCTTGAATGTGGGCAGGTTCACGAGGGCGATCGACCCTCCGGCCGCGTCGGTGCGCAGCCTGTCGGCCGCCGCCTGGGCCGCGGGCCAGCCGCCATCCGGGGCGGTGAGGGGCGGCCAGTGGCTCACGCCCAGGGCCGTCAAGCCCGCCAGCAGCACCACCGCCAGCAAGCGACCGAGCCCGGCCCGCCCGGCCCCGGCCGTCCGCCACAGCCCGCCCACGACCAGGGCCGCGCCAAGGATGACCAGCACATCGGCGACGCAGTGGTACTGCTCCTGGTTCACCGACCCGACCTGGGAGATCTCCTTGATGCCCAGGCTGAGCACCAGGACGATGATCAGCAACGACCCGCCGACGAAGAGAAGGCCCTGGCGCTCGTAGTCGGGCTCGTCGCCGGCGGCGGAGGTCGCTCCAGGCCGGCCGTGTTCGAAAGCCCAGGCCACGCGCCAGACGAAACCCAGGACGACGGCCACGGAGGCGACGAACGCCAGAACTGCGCCCGACTGAAAATCGTCCAGAGGCCAGTGCATCAGCGGCCACGCGACGATCCGCATGGCCCCGAAGGCGACCTGGACCAGAGGACCGGCTGCCGGTGGGTCCGGCTGGTTGAAGGCGAGGATGACCCTGGTCTCGCTGAAGTTGTGGCCCAGCTCGTAGACGATCAACGGCAACCATGTCAGGACAAAGACGCCGGCGCCGGCGAGCCCCTACAAACCCAGGAGGCGGCGCCTCTGCCCGGAAGGACCGCGTCGCAGGGCCAGGGCGAATAGCGCGGCCATGGGGAGAATCAGGACCAGGCCGGTGAGGTGTGACTGCGAAGCCAGAGCGGTCCCGGCCGCGGCGACCACCCACCAGCGCGGCTGCCGCGTCCGCCACGCCTGCCAGGCACCCAGGCAGGCGAGCGCAGTGCCCGTCTCAACTAGAACGGGGTTCCACAGGAATGTGGAGTAGTTGATCAGGCTCGGCGAAACGGCGGCCAGCAGGGCGGCCGCGAGCCCCGCGGGCATGCCGCCGATCGAACGGGCGGTCCACCAGACCATCGGCACGACCGCGATGCCGAAGAGCGCGATGGCGAAGACCACGACCGTGGGATTGCCGTTGCCCAGCCATGCCGCCGGGATCATGAGGTCGTAGAAGAAAGCCCCGTGGTGGAACGTGCCCCCGATGCTGTAGGCCGGGATCCAAAGGTCGGCAGCTGGCGCGTCACGACCGCGTTCCAAATGGCGCCCATCTCCGTGCCCTGGTCCGAATCCCAGATCCCGCGCCCAGGCAGATTCACGAGCCTGTCCGCGGCGGCCAGCAGGAAGATCGCGGCCAGGCATGCCGCCTCGCGGGCATTGGAGCCGATGCGGGCCCTGATGCTCCGAGCCGGGGCGGCGGGCGCGGGCGCCTCCTGTGGCCGGACCAGGTCCGGCGCGGCCAGTCGGGCCGGCGAGTCGGTCGAGCCGGGTGGGTCCGGACGCGCGGTCTCGCTCATGCCCGGTGCAGCGTCCGCTTGTCCCAACTGTCCCTCACGGTGATCGACGGTAGACGGTCATGATCCTGTCCGGCGCGGCCGCGAATCGGTCCACCTGCATCAGCCCGCCGGGCTGGTTGGCGAGCCACGCCGCCTCGGCCTGGCCGCCGCAGCCCTGGAGCCAGAAGGTGTCGCACAGGACGACCACGACGCCGGCTCGGTCGACCGCCACCAGGGTAGCGTGATCGCGCTCCAGCGGGTAGGCGTAGGCGTCGGCGCCCTTCTCCTCGAACAGCGGGACAAGCGCGATCGGGGCTCCTGCGGCGGTGCGCTCGATCCTCGTTGCCGCGGCCTGGGCCGCGGGCCAGCCGCCGTCCGGCGATGTGAGCGGCGGCCAGTGGCCGACGTTCCAGGCGACCAGCCCCGCCAGCGCCACGAGGGCGGCGACCCGTCCGATCTGCCTCGCCAGGCCGCTGCCGGCCGCCCGCCAGATGGCCGCCAGCGCGAGGCCGGTGGCAACGAGCACGAGCGGGTCGGCTACGACGTGGTACTGCTCCGTGGGCAGCTCCTGGACCTCCGAGACGGCCTTGAGGCCCAGTCCGAGGGTCAGGACGATGAGCAACAGCAATCCGCCCACGAAACGAAGACCCTCGTATTCCTCGGCGGAGGCGCGCTGGGCCGCGCCGGCTGCGCGGTCGGGCGTCTCCGCCGGCGCGTCCGTCGCCGTGACCCTGACCGGCGCGCCCGTCTTCACCAATCGCCAGATGAACGTCAGCGCCAGCGTCGCGGCGACCGCCACAGACGGCAGGAAGGCCGGCACCAGATCCACCATCGGCCATCGGGTGAGCGGCCAGGCCAGGATGCGAATTGTGCTGAAGATGAGCCGCGTCAGCGGGTCGCGGGCGGGCGTGGAATCCGGACCGGTGAAGTAGCCGATCATGCCCCGCGTCTCGGAGAAGTCGTGACCCAGCTCGTACACGATCAGCGGCAGGTACGAGACCACGACCAGGGCCACGGCCGCCGCCCCCCAGGCCGCGACACGGCGCCGGCGGCCCGCGGGGGCGCGCCGGAAAGCGGCCAGGAAAGCGGCCGCCATCGGAACCACGATCACGCCGGCGGCAACGTGCGACTGCATCGCCACGGCGCTCCCTGCGGCCGCCACGAGCCACCACTGGGGCCGAGCGGTTCGCCACGCCTCCCAGGCGCCCAGGAACGCCACGGCCGCCGCAGGCTCGACCAGGGTGGGATTCCACATGAAGGTGGCGTAGCCGATCAGGCTGGCCGAGATCGCCGCCAGGACGGCCGCCATCAAGCCCGCCGCGACTCCACTGACCGAGCGCGCGATCCACCACACGATCGGCACGACCAGCAGGCTCAGGAGCGCGATCTCCGCCACGACGAACGTCGGGTCGCCGCTGCCGATCCACATCGCCGGGAGGAGCAGGTCGTAATACAGGGCGCCGTGGTGGAAGTTGCCGCCGACGCTGATCGCCAGAGGCCCGAAAGTCGGCAGACCGCCGCCATTGATCGCGTTCCGCAGCGCCAGCATCTCGGTGCCCTGGTCGGCGTCCCAGCCGCCTCGGGCCGGCAGGTTGGCGAGGCGCGTTGCGGCGGCCGCGGCGAGGATGGCGGCCAGGCAGCCGAGCTCGCGGACCTGCACTCCCAGGCGAGCGCTCACGCCGGCGACGCAGCGCGCGAGCACGGACCTCGGACCCACGAGCCCGCTCATGCCCCCGCCCGACCCCCCGCTTGCGCTGGCGTCTCTGCAGTGGGCCCGGCCTGCGGCGTGGGCCCGGGGCCGGTCCCCGGTCTGGGCAGGGGGCCGGGCGTGAGCGGCCTGCCCGCGACGAGATCGCCGACCCGGGCCATGTTGATCGCGTCGAAGCCCTCCTCCATTCCGGGTGTCTCCAGGTAGAAGGCCACGTGGTCCAGGGCCGGATGTCGGAGCAGGTGCGCCATTCCCAGCGGACCGATCCACCCTTCGCCCAGGTGCTCGTGGCGATCGTGCCTCGATCCGAGTCCCGACGAGGTGTCGTTGAGGTGGATCATCCACAGCCGATCGAGCCCGAGCAGGCGGTCGAATTCGGCCAGCACGCCGTCGATCACGGCCGGGTCGGAAATGTCGTAGCCGGCGCCCCACAGGTGAGCTGTGTCCAGGCAGAAGCCGATGCGCCCGTCAAGGCCGTGCGCGGTGGCCAACTCGAGCACCGCAGCCAGCTGCTCGACGTTGACGCCGATGCTGTCGCCGCCGCCGGATGAGTTCTCGACGGCCACCAGCGGCGCGCCCGGACCGTCCGGGGCCTCCGCCAGGGCCCGCGATAGGCCGTCGACCAGTCGGGCGACGCCAGCCTCAACGCCGGCGCCGCGATGCGAGCCGGCATGAACGTTGATGAATCGCGCCCCAAAAGCCGGGGCGTGCACCAGCTCGTGGCGCAGAACCTCGACGGAACGGTCGAAAAGGATCTCGTCGGGCCCCGCCAGGTTCACCAGGTACGCGGCGTGGATCGCGAGCGGCCCGATGTCGAGCTCGGCCAGACGCTGGCGAAAAGCCGGTGCTTCGGGCGGTGGCTCGGGTCGCCGCCGCCACGCGGTCGGGTTGTCGCTGAATATCTGCAGCGCCGAGGCGCCGATCTCGCCGGCGCGTTCGGCGACCTTCAGGAGGCCGCCTCCCATGGGCAGATGAGGTCCCGCCCGGCGGCCACCGGGCAACTCCACCCGCCGGCGGAGCTCAGGTTGCTCGGCTGTCACGAGATCCTGCCCCTCATGGCGCGACGTCGGTCGATGGTCGTCAGCCCGCCTTGTGGCCGTTTCGGCCGGGTGTGTACTCGCCGGCGATGATCGGCTCGATCAGCCCGTAATCGCCCCCGTTGCGCTTGTACAGGACGCACAGCCGCTCCGTCTCGGCGTTGACGAAGAGGAAGAAGACGTGTCCGAGCTCTTCCATCCTGGCGACTGCGTCCTCCTCGAACATCGGCTCGATGGCGAAGCGCTTGGTCTTGACGATGCGCGAGCGACGAGCCACCTCATCGGGACTCTCCGTTTCCGCGGCGGCAGCAGCCTTGTCCGAAAGGGTCGGCTCGCCATCGTCCACGATCCGCTTGCCCATGCCGGCATCCGGTCGAGCCTTGCCCCTGGGCTTCTCGCGGAAATCGACCGCCTGGCGCTCGATGCGGTCGATCACGATGTCGAGGCAGGCCTGGTAGGTTGGACCCGCGGCGTGGCTGCGCAGCGGCTGGCCGTCGACGACGAGAGTCAGCTCCACGATCTGCGAGTCCGTGCTGCTGCGGTGCTGCTCGGTCGAAAGCTCGACCACGGCTTCCGATCGATCGTCCAGGAAGCGCTCCAGCCGGCGCATCTTTCGCTCGGCATACAGCCTCACGGAATCCGGGACGTCGATGTTCTTGCCCTTGACGATCGTCCTCACGGCATACCTCCGCAAAGCAACTGGCGCGTTGCGTCGACCTTCGGCCGACTCGGGCGCGCATCTCGAAGAGCCGCAACCACGCGGCCAGTATAGGTGCCGCCGCCGGCCCTCGGTCGTTGTCGCTCCCGTCGGTTCAACGCTCTCTCGCCACCGTCAGAGCCGAGACCGCGATTGCCCCGGCGTCGTATAGCGTCTGGGCGCAGGCGACCAGCGTCGAGCCCGTTGTGACGACATCGTCGACGAGAATCGGCCATCTGCCCTTCACTGCAGGACCCGCGCCGGGCCGGATTTCGAAGGCCCCGCTGACGTTGGCGCGTCGGGCCCGGCGGCCCAGCTCGAACTGGGGAGTGGTGTGGCGCGTCCGCTCGAGTGACGCCTGCCACGGAATGTGGAGCCGGTCCGAGACGGCTGACGCCAGCAGGAACGCCTGATCGTAGCCGCGCCTCCTGGCCCGCTCGGCGTGCACCGGAACTGGGACGAGCATCTCCCCGCCGACACCGGCCGCTTCCCAGCGAGCTGCCATCGCGTCCGCCAGTGGCGCGGCCAGCCGCCGCTCCCCGGAGTATTTGAGCCGGTGCAACGCCACTCGGATCACGCCCGAGAATGGCGCGCACCACTCGAGCTGCGCCAGCGGCATCGGCATGGCTGCTGGCAGGCCCAGCGGCACGCCCGGCGGCAACGCCAGTCGAACATCCAGGGCGCGCCGGCATCGCGGACAGAGAACGGTTCCCTCGACCGCGCAGCCGGCGCAGCTTGCCGGCAGCGCCAGATCGAGCAGCGCTCCGCCCAGGCGAGCCGCCCGCGCAACGCCACCGAACCCGCTCGTCGTCGTATGTGCTGCCATGCCGGAAAGCTAACGCAGGCGGCTTACGAGCCACGTACTTCGCGCTTATCTGGCGGGCGGCAGCCGATCGGGCGGCCGAGGCCTCGGAGGGCCTCGGGCCGTGCCACCGTGGACATAGCCGCTTCGGCCGCGGCCGGGATGGCCACCACGGAGTCGCTCGAGGTCGCTACCGCGGCCCGATCGCGATCTCGTCGCCGAGGGCCGTGTTCGATTGGTCGATCGTGCCGGGCGGCAGTTCCAGCACCCCTTTGGCACCGCCGACGCGCCACACGACTCCGCGCCACGGCGGCACGGCCCGATGCAACGACAGGACCCGGCGCGGCCCGTCGCGCCCGTTCGCCGGCGGTGAAACGAAGACGATGTCGAGCGCGAAACGCATGAACAACATGTGGATGCCGTTCTCGCCCGGTAGCCACAGTCCGTCTCCTGGCGGCAGCGACGAGCGACCCATGAGCCCCATGAACTTGGCCCAGAAGGACGATCCGTCCTCGAGTCGCTCGGCCAGGATGGTCCCTCGGCTGATATTGCGGGCCACCAGAAGCGGCCTGGTCATTTACCCGACGGTATTCCACCGCCGGCGAAGGTCTTCACCAGCGAGATGATGGCCGGGCCGAGGATGACGACGAATAGCGACGGGAAGATGCAGCCGACGAGCGGGAAGAGCATCTTGATCGGCGCCTTGGCGGCCATCTCTTCGGCGCGCTGGCGGCGCTCGATGCGGAGCTGTTCGGACTGAACCTGCAACACCTTGGAAATCGACACGCCCAGCGTTTCCGCCTGGATGATCGCGCCGATGAAGTTGGAGAGGGGCTGAACGTTGGTCCGTGGAATCATGTCGCGCAGGGCCTCGCGTCGGGCCTTGCCCACGCGCACCTCGGCCAGGGCCCGGCGGAACTCGTCGGTCAGCGGGCCGGGTAGCTTCTCGACGACCTTGGCCAGCGCGGCGTCGAAGCCGAGACCGGCGCGCACGGAGATCGTCAGCAGGTCCAGCGTGTCCGGGATCATCTTGAGGATGACCTTCTGGCGGCTCTTGATCTTGCGGCCGAGCCAGAACTCAGGCAGCAAGTAGCCCACGAAGAAGCCAATGAACCCGAAGAAAAGCGCCTTGGCGATGGACGTGATGCCGGTGATGCCACCCGCGGCGAGCACGCCGAGGAGCAGGAACAGGACCGCGCCAATGCCGATGCCGACCAGCATCTTCACGCCCATCCAGTCGGCCAGCCGCATGTCGCCCGGATTGCCCGCGAGCGAGAGCCGTTTCTCGGCGGTTTCGGCCGAGGAGGCGCTGCTCAGACGTCCGCCGGTCCGCGAGAGCCGTGCGACGAGAGGCCGCAGGGTGCGCTCGGCGAAGGGTTGCTGGAGCTCCAGCTCTTCGAGGTTGCGAGCCTGAGCGTTGCCCAGCTGAGTCAGTCGCGCCTGGACCGGATCGACCGGTCCGCTACTGGCGAGCGCCGCGAAGATCAGAAAGACCCCGAGGCCCGCAACTCCGGCAAGGATGTAGACCACCATTTCAGACCTCGATCTTCACGATGTTCTGGATGATCATGAAGCCGATGAACATCATGATCCCGGCGAAGACGAGGATGATCAGACCGGCCGGCAGATTCATGATGCCAGGCGGGTTCATGAACATCGGCTCCATGAACTTGGGAGCGATGACGAATAGGACGCCTACCAGGCCGATCGGCAGGAAAGCGACGACGTAACCCGACATTCGCTGCTGGGCGGTGAGAGTCCTGATCTCGCCCTTGATCCTGACGCGCTCTCGAATCGTGGAGGCGATCGAATCGAGGATCTCGGCGAGGTTGCCGCCGACCTGGTGCTGGATCGTGATGGCCGTGGCCATCAGTTCGAGGTCGTCCGAGCGCACGCGGCGGACCATGTTCTCGAGCGCGACGTCGAACGCAAGGCCGAGGTTGACCTCGCGAACGACGCGGCCGAACTCCACCGTCACCGGGGGCTGGGCTTCGCGCACGACCATCTCGATCGCCTGCAGGAACGAAGAACCCGCGCGCAGCGCATTGGCGATCAAGGTGATCGTGTCGGGCAGCTGCTTGTTGAAGGCGTTCAGGCGCGATGCGCGGCGGCGGCCCAGCCAGAACCGCGGCAGCCAGGCGCCGATGGCCGCCCCTGCCAGAAGCCCCAGCGGGGACCCCAGGGGCTGCAGGACCAGGCTCAAGACGAGGAACATGAACGGGACGCCCAGGATGGCGCCGATCCAGATCCCGATGAACTCGCCGGGCTTGAGTTTGAGATCGGCACGGGCGATGTCGCGGGCCAGGTTCGCACCAAAGTCGCGTTGCTCGATGACCTTGTTCAGACGGGCCAGAGCGACGCTCTGGGACAGCACGTCGCCGATTCCGACGCCCGCCTGGACCGTCGTGGTGGGGGCATTGGGTTTGCTGGCGGTGTAGCGCTCGAGTCTGTCACTGATGCCCGATCCGCGGCCGGATGACGCCAAGCCGATGAACACCAGAAGGATCCCCAAGCCGAGGATCAGCGCGACGATGATGACCATAACGGCCCTCCCTGCCTCCGTTCCTCTACGCGAAGCCGAACAGGCCGCGCGGCAGGTGAATGCCCATGACCTCGAACTTCTCCACGAACTTGGGCCGAATGCCCGTCGGGCGGAGGCGGCCCTGGATCTTGCCTTCCACGACGCCGGTCTGCTCGAAGACGAATACGTCCTGCATCACGATGACGTCGCCTTCCATGCCCTGGACTTCGGTGATGTTCACGATCCTGCGGGTGCCATCCTTGAGGCGAGATTGATGGACGATCAGATCCACGGCCGAGGAGACCTGCTCGCGGATGGCCCGCAGAGGTAGGTCGACGCCGGCCATGAGGACCATCGTCTCGAGTCGGGCGAGCATGTCGCGCGGACTGTTGGCGTGGCCAGTGGACATTGAGCCGTCGTGGCCCGTGTTCATGGCCTGGAGCATGTCCAGCGCCTCGCCGCCGCGGCATTCGCCGACGATGATTCGGTCGGGCCGCATGCGGAGGCAGTTGCGGACGAGCTCGCGGATCGGGACCGCGCCCCGGCCTTCGATGTTCGGCGGCCGCGACTCCAGGGTGACCACGTGTTCCTGGCGGAGCTGGAGCTCGGCCGCGTCCTCGACGGTGATGATGCGCTCGTCGTTCGGGATGAACGACGAGAGGACGTTGAGGGTCGTGGTCTTGCCCGAACCGGTACCACCGGACACGAAGATGTTCAGGCGAGCTTCTACGCAGGCGCGCAGGAAGTCGAACATCTCGGGTGTCGAAGTGCCGAAACGGATCAGGTCATCCACGGTGAACGGTGAGGCCGAGAACTTTCGGACGGTGATCACCGGCCCGATCAGGGACAGCGGCGGGATGATGGCGTTGACGCGGGAGCCGTCTGTCAGACGCGCGTCGACCATCGGGCTCGACTCGTCGATGCGACGGCCGATCGGGGCGATGATCCGATCGATGATGCGCATGACGTGATCGTCGTTCTGGAAGACGACGTTGGTGAGCTCCAGACGGCCACTTCGCTCGATGTACACCTGGCGCGGGCCGTTGACCATGATTTCAGTTACGGTGTCGTCGCGGAGCAGCGGCTCCATGGGCCCGAGGCCGATGATCTCGTCCGTGATCTGCTCGAGCATGCGAACGCGCTCGGCGCGAGTGAGGGCCAGGCCCTCCTCGTCGATGACGCGGCCGAAGATCTCC
>Ga0182019_10000584_pt1 | contig 17989 bp, 14 predicted proteins | sample 812E2MmetaG_FD_120483 | JGI IMG/M metagenome (GOLD analysis project Ga0182019, IMG submission 120483) | Permafrost microbial communities from Stordalen Mire, Sweden - 812E2M metaG | ecosystem: Environmental > Terrestrial > Soil > Wetlands > Permafrost | place: Sweden: Stordalen | collected...
CCGTGGATACCCTTCGTCGAGGGGCTCTACGGCATGCGCTACCTCGAGCAGACGATGACCGACAGCCTCAGCTTCGGCACCTCGGCCGACTGGGGACTGCACTTCCTCGGCAAAGCGGCCGACAACATGCTGAGCTACCAGTTCTCGGCTGTCAACGGCAAGGGGTACAGCAGCCCGACGCGCACAAAGTCGGTCGACTTCGAGGGCCGCATCGCCCTCGAGCCGGTCCAGGGGCTCACCTTCGCCGTCGGCGGGTACGACGGCAAGCGCGGCAACGACACCGACGCTACGCCCGCCAAGCACACCGCCACCCGTTTCAATGCCCTGGCCAACTGGGTCGTCGGGCCGGTCAAGATCGGCGGCGAGTACTTCACTGCCGACAACTGGAACCGTACAACGTCAGCGACCGAGGACAAGTCCGACGGTTACTCCAGCTGGCTGCAGTTCATGGTCGACCCCAACTGGACCCTGTTCGGTCGCTACGACAGCGCCAACCCCAGCAAGACCCTCAACCCCGCCCTCAAGCTCGACTACTACAACCTCGGCGTGCAGTGGAAAGTCGCCAAGGCTGTGACCAGCTCTCTCGCGTACAAGTACGCCGACGTCAAGGGCGGGACGTTCAGCACCGGCAACGGCACGATCGGCTCGACCAAGGCCGGCTTCGACGGCAAGTACAACGAGTTCGGCCTCTGGTTCCTGTTCGACTTCTGAGTTCGGTTGCGACTCTGGTTTGAGGGAAGGCCCGGCAACGGGCCTTCCCTCTCTTTTTTTGCTGACAGCCCTCTTCCATCCAACCGCACAGCTCGCACTTGAAACCTCCCCCAACCCGCTGAAACGACCGGCAGCCCTTTACCGACCTACAGCTGACAGCTCCCCCACCCACCCCGAGAACAGAACCCACGGAAGAGGAAGCTGCGAGCTGCCAGCTTCAGACATCGTCCTTGGCTCCGCCAATGACCCTCTGCTGCGCTACGATGCCGACCCGCAGGGAGGTTGAGATGCAGGGACAAAGGTCCTTCTCGGCTTTTTGCCGCAAGAGTCCAGACGACATTGCCGCCTGGCGGCTCGTGTTGAAGTCCGCGATTGCCATCGTCGCCGTGTTGCTGTTCGCAGGGGTCGCCACCGCGCAGGTCACCGGCCTCTACTTCCAGGAGGTCAAGAAGGACGGCCGCATCTACGTCTTCAACACGTCCGAGCGTTTTAAGGCGTTCCAGACTTCGGGCGAGATGGGGCCCGCGATCACGCTGGCCGGCCGCGGCCCCGACGGCGAGACCGTGATCGCCGAGAACGAGACGGCGCTCGACCTGTTCCTCTTCAAGCACGACCTTCCCGCGTACGACCGGCCGACCCCGAAACCAGCGGCAGCGACTCCGGCTTTCCCCAAGACCACCATCGGCGGGCGCGTGTATGGCGATCTCAGCTCGAAGGAAAATGAGGACGAGGGCACCGGCTTGAAGAGCAGCGATTCCGGCATCGGCACCGACGTAAAGCGCTTCTACTTCATCGTGAACAGCGCCTTCGACGCGACATGGTCGGCGAAATTCGAGACCGACATCGGCGACGTCGGCGCCAAGCGCTACGACGTCTTCGTCAAGAACGCCTTCCTGCAGGCCAAGCTCGATGACGCCGCGATTTTCCGCATCGGCGCGGCGGACACTCCGTGGATCCCCTTCGTCGATGGGCTCTATGGTCAGCGCTACATCGAGAACTCGATCACCGACGCTGACGGTTTCGCCAACTCCGCCGACTGGGGCGTGCACTTCTTGGGCAAAACGGCCGACAACATGCTGTCGTACGCCTTCGCCGTCTTGAACGGGAAGGGTTACAGCAGCCCTTCGCGGTCGAAGAAGGTCGACTTCGAGGGTCGCGTGTCGCTTGAGCCGGTTAGAGGATTCACCTTGGGCATCGGCGGCTACAGCGGCAAGCGCGGCCTCGAGACCGACTCCGCCCCCGCCAAGCACACGGCGACCCGCTTTGACGCCCTCGTCAACTACATTGCCGGCCCGGTCAAGATCGGCGGCGAGTACTTCACCGCCGACGACTGGAACCAGGTGACGACGGTCGCCGAGGACAAGGCCGCCGGGTACTCGGGATGGCTGCAGGTCAAGGTCGACCGCGACTGGACGCTGTTCGGCCGTTACGACAGCGCGAACCCGAGCAAGGACCTCAAACCCGCCCTCAAGTACGACTACTACAACCTCGGCGTGCAGTGGCAGGTCGTGAAGCCGGTGATGGCCTCCCTCGTCTACAAGTACGCCGAGGTCAAGAATGGGACGCTCAACACCAGCAACGGCACTATCGGCTCCACTGTGGCCGGCGCGGAAGGCAGGTACCACGAGATCGGGCTCTGGTTCTCGTTCGACTTCTAGAAACAACCGACAGCTCTCCACCGCCAAACCAACCGGCTGACGGTTCGCAGTCCCACCCTCCACCCCGGTGCAACTTGCCCGGGGTGAGAGGCTTCTGGCTTGACGGCAGTCGACGGAACCTCCATGCCGACCTGGCCAGCTATGAGGAATCGACCAGGTCCGACAACAGGCGCGCGCAGCCGACACTCCAACTCAATTCCTGGACGCCATGTCGGTTGTTCGCGACCGATCGGCGCGGGAATTTCCGCGCCGGCCATTCGTTGTGAGCGATCGGAGGGCAACCTCCGCCGGGGTGTGAACCTCGGACGGGGCCGCTGACTGGGGGGGAGGCGGCCCCGGTTTTTTTGTCCCGCCCGGCCTGAAAGCAACAGCAGAAGAGCAGAGGTGCTGAGGAGAAAAGGACAGAGCCGCAAGTCCCTGGATCATCTGCGGTGTTTGAGACTTCGAAGGTCCGGAGGTTCGGAGGTTCGCCTGGGGCGAACCGCCTCTCATGCCCCCGTCCCATTCCCGGCATTCGTCGCCCTTGTATCTGAACTTCCTAACGTCCGAACGTTTGAAGGTGCGAACCTGCGAACGGCTCTTTGCTCCTCCGCACCTCTGCTCCTCCGCTCCCCTTCCCTGCGCTCCTCCGCCCCTCTGCCCCTCTTGCCCGTCGCGCTACGATGGAGCCCCCCAGGAGGCCGTCATGCGAGAACTCGGAGCATTCATCGCCGGCGAGTCACGGCAGAGCGGCAGCACGATCACGGTCAGGTCCCCCTACGACAGACGCGAGGTCGCCCGCGTGGCGCGCGCCGACGCCGATCATCTCCGGGAGGCGCGCGACGCGGCGGCCGCGGCTCGGGTTCCGATGGCGGCGTTGTCCCCGCACCAGCGCGCGGGCATCCTCGAGAGGGCGGCCGCGGAGGTCGGACGCCGCCGTGACGAATTGGCCCAGGTCCTGGTCGAGGAGGCGGGGAAGCCGGTCGCGCTCGCGAAGGTGGAGGCGGACCGCTGCGCCGAGACGTTCGCCGACTCCGCGCTGGTCGCCCGGACGCCTCACGCCGAGCTGCTCGACCTGGATGGGTTCGCGTCCGGGGCAGGCCGCATGGGCCTGCTCCGCCGCTTCCCCGTCGGGGTCGTCGTCGGGATCACCCCATTCAACTTCCCGCTCAACCTCGTGGCCCACAAGCTCGGGCCGGCCTTGGCGGCCGGCTGCCCGATCGTCGTGAAGCCCGCGTCGCAAACGCCGTCTCCCGCGCTGCTGCTCGCCGAGATCCTGCACCGGGCCGGTCTGCCGCCGGGTGGCGTCAACGTGGTGCCGTGCGGCGGCGCCGAGGGAAGCGCCCTGCTCGACGACCCGCGCGTCCGCCTTCTTACGTTCACGGGGTCGGCGGCCGTCGGCTGGGAGCTCAAGCGCCAGGCGTGGGACCGCAAGGTCGCGCTGGAGCTCGGAGGCAACGCGGCGGTCATCATCGAGCCCGACGCCGGGGACCTCGAGGCCATCGCCGGTCGGATTGCCATCGGCGCGTACGGCTACGCGGGCCAATCGTGCATCTCGGTCCAGCGCGTGCTCGTCCACGAGACAATCGCGGCCGCCTTCCTGGACGCGCTCGCGGCCGCCACGACGGCGTTCCCCACCGGCGATCCCGCGCAGCCGGAGACGCTGTGCGGGCCGATGATCACGGCCGGAGACGCCGACCGCATCGAGGCGTGGATCGCGGACGCCGAGCGCCGCGGGGCCCGCTGCGTCACGGAACGGCGGCGCGAAGGACCGGTCGTGTTCCCCGCGCTACTCGATCGCGTGCCGACCGATGCCGCGCTCTGGTCCGACGAGGCGTTCGCCCCCGTGGCCGCCGGTCGCCCATATCGCGACTTCGAGGAGGCGCTGGCGATCGTCAACGACTCGCGCTTCGGCCTCCAGGCCGGGGTCTTCACTCGCGACGTCGAGAAGATCCAGAAGGCGTTCGAGACGCTCGAGGTGGGCGCCGTGATCCAGGGCGACATGCCATCGTGGCGCAGCGACCCGATGCCCTACGGCGGCGTCAGGCAGTCCGGCGTTGGGCGCGAAGGCCCCCGCTTCGCGGTCGAGGAGATGACGGAGCCCCGCCTTCTCGTGCTGCGGAAGGACTGAGGAGCAGAGGACCGTTCGCAAGTTCCAAGGTTCGAAGGTTCGCACGTTCAGAAGCGACGCGATCAGTGAGACGAGGGAAGACGGTAGAAGGAAGTCGGAAGAAACGAGGCGTGCTCTAGCGTCCGTCTTCCCTCTCCCGCCTTCCGTCTTCCTTCTTCCCTATTCCAAAGGCCCGACGCCGGCGGCGCCCAAAGGCGGTGCTCTTAGCGGAGCCATCCGGCCAGGGATTGGGCAAGCGCGAGCGTCGCCACCGCGGCGGTCTCGGCCCGCAGGATGCGCGGGCCGAGTGGCAGCCCGACGAACCCGCCAGCCAGGATCGCCGCTCGCTCTTCGTCGGTGAACCCGCCCTCCGGGCCCACGAGCATCGTCACACCGCTGGAGTCGGGCTCGAACGGCGCGGGCATCCGGGCACCGAGGTCGGCGAAGAACCTTGCGCCGCGCGCGGCCTCAACGAAGTCGAGGAGGGCAAGCGGCCCCACCACCCGAGGCGGCCGGGAGCGGCCGCATTGGGCTACAGCGGCGTCGGCGAGGCGCTGCCAGCGCTCGACGCGGGCGGCGTGGCGCCCGCCCTGGACGCGTTCCGCGAGCACGGGTATGACTCCGGTGGCGCCGAGCTCGGTGGCCTTCTCGACCGCCCAGTCGAACGCCTGCGTGTGAAGCACAGCCAGGCCGAGCACAAGCGGCGCCGGGGGCTCGCCGCGCCCGCGCTCGACTCGCCCGACTTGGACGACACACGCCTTGCCTTCCCATCGGGCCATGGTGCCGATCCCGACGTTGCCCACGAGGTCGAGCACCTCGACGGGATCGCCTGGCGCGACCCTGGCAACGCAGGCGTGGTGGGCAGCATCCGCCGGGACGCGCACCTCTCCCGGCGCGATCAGCGCCCCGTGCAGGACGAGGCGCGTGACGCTCATTGGGCTGGTGCCGGATCCGGGCGGTCTTTCCGGACCCCGGCCGTACACACCAGCCCGACCCACTCCTCGAGCTCTCGGGCCTTGACCACCGTGAAGCCGTGGCGGGCGAGCTCCGCCTCGCTCGCCGCGCGCTGGTCGGCCATGAGACCGGAGAGCAGGAGGAGACCTCGAGGGACGAGCAGCGCGCGCACGTCGTCGAGCAGCGGGTCGGCCTCGGCCGGGATGAGGTTCGCGAGGATCAGGTCGAACAGGGGCCTTGTGTCCAGCGCCGCCGTGGAGCCGGCGAAGAGCGCCACGGGGAGGTTCTGCGGCTGGACCGCGACCGTCTGGTGCGCGATGCACACCGCTTCGGCGTCGATGTCGAAAGCAGCCACCCACTTGGCGCCGAGCGCGCGGGCCGCGAGAGCGAGGATCCCCGAGCCGGTGCCTACGTCGAGCACTCGCCAGCCGGCGATCGGCAGGTCCTCGAGCATGAGCAGCACGAGCTGCGTGGACTCGTGCGAGCCGCTCCCGAACGCCTGCCTGGGCTCCACGACGAGGTGCACCCGTTCCGGGGGCGGTGGCGTCGGGCTTTCGGGGTGTGGGTCCACCCAGAACAGCGATCCGATCGTCCGCGGTGTCGCGTGACGGCGGTACTCGGCGAGCCAGTCCTGCTCGGCGAAGTGGCCGGTGCCGAGGTCGCTGGCGCCGAGGGCTACGAGCCCTTCGCAAACCACGGGGACCGACCCGGCGTGCTGCTCCTCGATGAACACGGTCACCTCGACGTCGGGTCCCGCGCTCTCGACCTGACACCCGAGGACCGGCCAGCGCTCGAGCGCGCCGGCAAGCTGTTCCTCGGCACCGGCCGGCAACCGGCAGGTGATCGTGAGGTAGATAGCGCTCAACCGCTCCCCTCGATGAGGTCGCGGACCTTCCGAAAGACCCCCGGGCGATCGCCTTCCTCGGCGACGACGGCCCGCAGAAGCTCTCGCTGCTTCGCCGAGAGCTTGCGAGGCACCGTAACCTTGAGGTGGACGACGAGATCGCCGTTGCCGGATCGGCGCAGCCTTGGCAGTCCCTTACCCCGCAGGAAGACGGCGTCGCCAGGCTGGGCGCCCGCGGCGACTTTCAGCTTCTCGGTGCCGCCCATCGTTGGCACTTCCATCTCCGTCCCAAGCGCCGCCACGAAGGCCGAGATCTCCTGTTCCAGGTGGAGGTCGGCACCATCGCGGACGAACAGGTCATGGGGCTCGACCCGCACGACAACGTAGAGGTCACCGGGCGGACCACCGCGCACCCCCGCCTCGCCCTCTCCGACAAGGCGCAGGCGCGTGCCGTCCTCGATCCCGGCCGGCACTGCGACCTCCAGCTTGCGCTTCCGCTCGACCCTCCCGGCCCCGTCGCACGACGAGCAGGGGTTGGAGATAATCTGGCCGCGTCCGCCGCACTGCGGGCACGGACGCACCATCGTGAAGAACCCCTGACTCACGCGCGCCTGACCGCGTCCGCCGCACCCCTTGCACGTCTCTGGCTTCGAGCCTGCGGCGAGGCCGGAGCCGCCGCACTTCTCACAGTTCTCCTCGCGCGCGATCGACAGCTGCCGCTGGGCCCCGCTCGCCATTTCGGTGAATGACACCACGACCGTCGTGCGGAGGTCCGACCCCCGCCCCGGCCCCGACTGGCGTCGGCCCCCGCCGAAGATCCCCTCGAATCCGAAGAAGTTGCCGAGGATGTCCGCGAAGTCGCCGAAGATCGACGCATCGAAACCCGAGAAAGGCTGCCCGGCGAGGCCCGCCTCGCCGAAGCGGTCGTAGTTGGCGCGCTTTTCGGCGTCGGACAGGACGGAGTAGGCTTCCGCCGCCTCCTTGAACTTCTCCTCCGCCTCCTTGTCGCCCGGGTTCCGGTCGGGGTGGTGTTTGACCGCGAGGCGCCGGTACGCCGCCCTGATCTCCTCACGCGATGCGTTGCGGTTGACCCCGAGGACTTCGTAGTAGTCGCGCTTGCTCACGTGTTGCCGCCGCCGTCAAGGGGTTCGCCGCCCATCCCCGAGAGGAGGCGCGTGGGGTCGGTCAGCATGACCTCGGTGAGGTGGCGTGCAACGACCTGGACGGCGTCGATGGCTCCCTGAAGCACGGTGGCATCCTCGGAGTCCAGGACCCGCCGACCGTGCTCGAGCGCTCCCTTTACTTTCTCGCCGATGGCGGCGTCGAGCATTGACCCGAATTCCTTGAACACTCGCTCGTTGGTGTACAGAAGCCCTTCGAGTCTGTTGCGGAGCAGGCGGATCTCCCTCCGGCGCATGTCCTCTTTGCGCATGCGGTCCGCCTCCGCGATCATCCGATCGATCTCTTCCTTGGTGAGACCTCCCGCCGGGTTGACCTGGATCGACTGCTCGCGCCCGGTGGCGAGGTCGCGTGCCGTGACCTGCACGATTCCGTTGGAGTCGATCGCGAAGGTGACCTCGATCTGCGGCACCCCGCGGGGCGCGGGAGGGATGCCGACCAACTCGAACCGCCCGAGTGCCTTATTCTCGGTGGCGAGCTCGCGCTCGCCTTGCAGTACCTGGATCTCCACCGAGTGCTGGTTGTCCGTGACGGTCGTGAAGATCTGAGACTTCCGGGTCGGAATCGTGGAGTTGCGCTCGATCAACTTGGTGAACAGGCCGCCGCGCGTCTCGATGCCGATCGAGAGCGGCGTCACGTCGAGCAGCACCAGGTCCTTGATCTCGCCGAGAACGATCCCGCCCTGAATGGCAGCCCCGACGGCGACGACCTCGTCGGGGTTGATCTCCCTGTTGGGGGCGCGGCCGAAGAACTCCGCGACGGTCCGGGCCACCAGCGGCATGCGGGTTTGGCCGCCGGTGAGGATCACCTGCTGGACCTGGTTGGGCTTGAGCCCCGCGGCCTCCAGGGCGTTCCGGCACGGATCGAGCGTCGATCGGACGAGGTCCGCCACCAGGCTCTCGAGCTGCTCGCGCGTAAGCGCATAGTTAAGGTGCAGCGCCTGCGTGCCATCCGTCGCGATGAACGGCAGGGAGATGCTGGCGACCATCGCGGTGGAAAGCTCGCACTTGGCCGCCTCCGAGCCCTCCTTGAGGCGCTGCATTGCCATGCAGTCGCCCCTCAGGTCCACCTTGGTCTCCTTGTAGAAGTTGTCGAGGAGGAACTCGATGATGCGGGCGTCGAAGTCCTCGCCGCCCAGGAACGTGTCGCCCGCGGTGGACTTCACCTCGTACAGGCCTTCGCCGATCTCGAGGATCGAGATGTCGAAGGTGCCTCCGCCCAGGTCGAAAACCGCGATCGTCTCGCTGCCGCCGCGGCCGAACCCGTACGCGAGCGAGGAGGCCGTAGGCTCGTTGATGATGCGGAGGACCTCCAGCCCGGCCAGAGTGCCGGAGTCCTTCGTCGCCTGGCGCTGGGAGTCGTCGAAGTAGGCGGGCACGGTGATGATCGCCTGCGTCACCTCCTCACCCAGCGAAGCCTCGCAGAACTCCTTGATTTCGCGCAGGATGAAAGAGGAGATCTCCTGCGGGGAGTGCATTTTGTCGCCGATCTGCACATACGCGTCGCCGTTCGGCGCCTCGACAATGGTGTATGGCACGATGGCGCGTGCCCGCTCGACCTCGGACGTGTGGAACTTGCGCCCGATGAGGCGCTTCACCGCGTAGACCGTGTTGCGGGGGTTGGTGAGCGCCTGCCTTCGGGCGATCTGCCCGACGAGGAGCTCACCGTCGGCGGCGCGGCCGACCACCGACGGCGTCGTTCGGGCGCCCTCGCGGTTTGGGACTACGACCGGCCGGGCGCCCTCGACCACTGCGGCACACGAGTTGGTGGTTCCCAGGTCAATTCCGATGATCTTGCCCATTGGTTTCCTCTGAATCAGGCTCTGGCGCGCCCTGCGCCGCAACAACAGGTACGGCAACGATCACGAGTGCGGGACGGATCAGCCTCTCGCCGAGGACGTAGCCCTTCTGGAGAACCTTCACGACCGTAGGTTCGAGGACGCCTTGGACCTCGTGGCGGGAGATGGCCTCGTGCTGGGTGGGGTCGAACGGCTGGTCGATCGGATCCACCTCCGAGAGGCCGTTACGCGCGAGCACATCTTTGAACTGGCGCAGCACCAGCTCGACACCCTCGCGCAATCCGCTGCTGTCCGCCCCCGGGACCGCGAGCGCCCGTTCCAGGTTGTCGAGAACGGGCAGACAATCCCGCATGAGATCGGCCTTGGCGTAGCGCCGGAACTCGCCCATCTCGCGTTCCTGGCGCTTGCGGTAGTTGTCGAAGTCGGCGAGCTTTCGCAGGTAGAGCTCCTTGAAGCGGACGATCTCGTGCTGGAGGTTTGCCAGTTCCTCCTGGAAGGCATCGTCTCCCGCCGCGGAACTCTCCTCGCTGTCCAAAGCGGCCGGACCCTTGTCCTCAACGGGAGCCTCGGCAGACCCCTCCGGCGTCAGGCGCCGTTCCTCCTCGGTCATTCAACCCCTCCCGGCTCCGCTCCGGCCCCAGTGAGGTACTGTCCAATATAGTCCACGATCGGGATGATCCTCGGGTAGTCCATCCTCTTGAGGCCGACAACACCTATCAGGCCATCCTCGCCGCTGCTGCGATGGAACGGCGTCACGATGAGCCCGAGATCGTCGCCACCCACCAGCGAGAACTCCGACCCGAAGAGCACGCGCGGCCCGGAGTACGCCAGGTATCCGTTGAGCAGAGAGAGCAGCACCGCCTTGTCGGCAAACGCCACCAACAGCCTGCGCACCGCTTGCAGCTGGCCGGGACCGGCGCGTTCGAGCAGACGATCCGCACCGTTGAAGAAAACCTCACCGACGGACGTCCCCTCGTTTGCCACCGCTCCCTTCCCCAGGGTCACGACGCCTGACAGCAGCTCGTCCGCCTGCGCCCGCTCCTCGACCATCAGGGCGAGCAGCCGCGTGCCGATCTCCTGGAGTGTGAGGCCCGCGAACGACTGCGTGCAGTAGTTCGAGATGCGCTCCAACTCGGCAGGCACGAAGTCGCGTTCCGTCACGAGCAGCCGGGAGTCAACGAGCCCACCGGCCGTCACGACGACGGTCAGTACGCGCTGAGGCGCCACCCGGACAAAGTGGATTGACTGCAGGGTAGCCTGTCGCGACGCGGGCGCCATCGCCATTCCGACCTCGGCGGTGACGTCGGCGAGCACCCGGCTGGCCTGTGCCAACACCTCCTCGAGGGAACCTGCTGGCGAGAGCATCGCCCGGAGACGCCGCCCATCCTTGTCGGACAGTGCAGCGCCCTGCAGCAGCCTGTCGATGTAGAGGCGGAATCCCAGGTCCGACGGAATCCGGCCCGCCGAGGTGTGGGGCTGGACGAGGAGTCCCTTTTCCTCCAAGTCCGCCATCACGTTGCGCAGGGACGCCGATGACAGTCCGGTACGGGAGACTCGCGCCAGAGCCGCCGAGGGCACAGGCTCGCCACTGGCGAGATACACTTCGACGATCTCGCACAAGATGTCCCGTTCCCGGTCCGAAAGAACGTCCTTCATCGCCCCGATTCCGACCCCGGGCACCACCCCCGCGGGCAACTGTACTGTAGCATGATTACATGCTCTCTCAATGGTTTCTCGTCGGTCCCGGGCGCTGCGGCCTGCAACTGGCGAGGGCGATGGCGGTGGTCGGTTTGCGGGTGATCGGGATCGAAGCGCGCTCCCGCGCGGCCAGTGGCCGGGCCCGCAGGGCGTGCCCCGGAGTCCCGGTGTACGGTCCGGACGAAGCGCTGCCGCCCGCCGACGCGATTCTCGTGGCGGTTCCGGACTGGGCGCTCGGTACATGTGCCGCCGCCCTTGGACCGCGCATGGACCCGGCGACAAAGATCGTGTTGCACACCTCCGGACTAGCTCCAGCCAGCGTTCTGGCTTCCCTGTCCCGAGCAGCGCGTAGTGTCGGCTCCTTTCACCCGCTCGTGAGCTTCCCGTCGGCGACCGGTCCGGCCGTCGAGCTGGACCGCGTCGTGGCGGCTGTCGACGGGGACGCCGTTGCGGTGCGCGCGGCCCGCCACCTGGCCCGCGCGCTCGGGATGCGGCCCGTGTACGTGCCTCCGGAAGCCAAGCCGCGCTATCACGCGGCCGCGGCGATGGCCGCTAACCTGACCCACATCCTCGTCGCGACCTCGAAAGACCTCCTCGTCGGAGTGGGATTCTCGGAGCGGGGCGCTGCCGAGGCGCTCCGACCTCTCGTCCGCGGCGCCGTCGAAGCCGCAGCCGCCGCTCGCGGGATAGAGAACCTGACGGGCCCCCTCGCGAGAGGCGATGCACAGGCGGTGCAAGCCCACTTGGCAGCGCTGCCCGAGGGTGCCGCGGCGGCGTACAGGGCGGTTGGTAGGCTTGCCTTGATCGCTCTCACCTCACAACGTCTGCTGAGCGAGTCGCAGATTCAGCGATTGGAGCGAGCGTTGACCGTCATACCCTAGTGTGCTAGCTTCGGTTCGCTGGCGTAGTTCTGGGGGCGTGCAGCAATGGTGTTTTTCAATTGGGCCACGATGCAGATGGCGGCCAAGATCGTGTATTACGGTCCTGGTCTGTGCGGGAAAACTACAAACCTTTCCTACATTTACGCCAAGACTGCGCCCGGGTCGCGCGGCGAGATGGTTTCGCTGGAGACCGAAACCGACCGAACGCTTTTTTTTGATCTCCTTCCTCTCGAGGTGGGCAAGGTGGGCGGTTTCAGGACCCGTCTCCAGCTGTATACCGTGCCCGGCCAGGTCTTCTACAACACCACCCGGAAGCTCGTCCTCAAGGGCGTCGATGGGATGGTGTTCGTTGCGGACTCTCAGCGCCCAATGGCCGAGGCCAACCTCGAGAGTCTCCAGAACCTCGAGGAGAACCTCCTCGAGATAGGCCTGTCCCTCGAAAGCGTCCCGCTGGTCATGCAGTACAACAAGCGGGATCTCAAGAGCATCCTGACTGTAGACGAGCTCAACAGCCGGCTCAACGCTGAAGGCCGCTGGGACTGCTTCGAGACTGTGGCCGTCGATGGAACGGGAGTATTTGAGACGCTCAAGGCAATCACGAAGCTCACGCTACGGTCGCTCCGACGTCGGATGGTCAACCCCGATGCCGTCGCGGCAACGGTACCGGCGCCCGCGCCGCCGAGCGGCGAGGCGCCGGCCGGTCGGGCGCACGTTGCGTTCAGCCCGGCCGCGCTCGCCGCCGCTGCGGCCGAAGGGTTGGGGACGCCCGCTTCGGTGCCGGTCAGTCGCACCCCCGGGGCAGCCCCCGCACCGCCGCTGGAGGCGACGCACGAATTCGTCCCCCCCCCACCCGCCCTTGCGGCGCCCGAGCCGGTTCACCTCGCTTTGACTCCCGTGCCCGAGCCGGCGCCCGTCAGCTCGGAGGCAACCACTGTCGAGTTCCCCACCGCCGAGGAGATTGAAGACGCCCCGGTGGAATTCGCCACCTCGCCGGAGCCGGAGCCGGAGAAGGTTGTGGAAACCGAGATCCGGCACGTGAAGGTCTCGTCCTCTCTCGACATCCTCGCGGAGCTCGAGACCCTGCGCAAGTCCAGCACGTTTCAGCCTGAGCCGAGACTCGGCCGAAAGATCGCGCCGTCTCTGGACCTCGACGCCCTCCTTCAGGGCTCCGTCAACTCCCGGCAGGAGGTCAAGCGTCGCGTTGACGAGAAGGTCGGCACAGCGCTCGGCTTCGCCCGTCGGTGCCTGGTGAATATCCAACTGGTCGACGACAACGGCAACACCCTGAAGGACGTCTCTCCAGTGGAGGTCGAACTCAAGCGCGGTGAGCGGGTGCGCCACCTGGCACTCACGCTCGTCGTCAACCTCAAGGGCGAATGACGCGGCCCACCCTCGTGGTCGGGGTTCTTGCGGTGGCGCTCGTGGCTTGCCGCACCGGCGCACCCCAGCAGGCGAGGGCGCCCATTCCGCGTTCCGCGATCAGCGCACAGGCGACCGATCCCGTAACGAAGGCGACCTCCGACCCGCGGGAGGAGGTGGAGGCGCTGCTCACTTCTGCTCAAGATGCCGTGATCCAGGGCGACACGTCCGGCTTCCACGATTGCGAAGCGGCGGTCTTCCAGATCCTGGATCGGGCGCCGGAGCTGGGAGTCGGCGTGGGCGACTGCCCCCCCTACCGCGACGATGTCGTGGATGAGCTCGTTCGTCTTGCGGACCAGGCAGAGGAAGATGAGGAAGGAACGGAGGAGCCGCCACCGGAACCGCAGCCCGTGCTGCAGGAGCACGTCGCCGAGTTGCGGGAGAAAGCCAGTCTTGCGAAGTATGACCTTCCGGTTCTGGTCAACGGCGAGGTGACGTCGCTCATCGACTTCTACACGGGACGGTTCCGGGAGCGCCTCATTGCCGCCCTCGAGCGAGCCTCGCACTACCTCCCGTTCATTCGGACCGAGCTCAAGCGGGCCAACCTGCCCCAGGACCTGGCGTGGCTCCCGCTGGTCGAGAGCGCTTTCAACCCCCGCGCCCGCTCACGCGCCAAGGCTCAGGGGCTCTGGCAGTTCATGGCGGGCACCGGACGCCTGTACGGACTCCGCAGCGACCCTCTCGTCGACGAGCGCAACGACCCCTTCCTCGCGACCCGCGCGGCCGTCCACCACCTCTCCGACCTGCACGGGATGTTCGGCTCCTGGGAGCTCGCGCTCGCGGCGTACAACTGCGGCGCCGGCAACATCCAGCGCGCGCTGCGCCGCTCGAAGGGGAACACGGACTTCTGGACGTTGCGCCGCTACCTCCGGCGCGAGACCAGGAACTACGTCCCTGCCCTCTGGGCAGTCGTCGTCGTGACGAAGGATCCGGCGGCCTATGGGCTGCCGTTATTCGAGGAAAAGTCGGTGTGCCTCGCCCGCGTGCCGGTCGAGGGCGCGCTCGACATCGACGTGCTGGCCGAGCGCGCTGGCTTTGACAGCGAGGAACTCGCGAGCCTGAACCCCGCCCTCATGCGTCGCCTCACGCCGGCCAACGCCAGCTATCAGCTCGCCGTTCCCTGCGGGCGCGAGTCCCACGTCGCCGAGGTGATCGCCGCGATCCCTCCGTCCGAGCGCGTGAGGCGGTTCCTCTATGTCGTCAAGAAGGGCGACACGCCCGGGACGATCGCGCGCAAGTACGAATCGACCCCGGACGCGATTCTGGCCGCCAACGGGATCAAGAATGCGCGCTCGCTCCGGATCGGCCAGACGTTGATCGTCCCGCGCGTTCCCCTCCAGCCCACCGAGCGCCGTAGGGTGGCCGTGGCCCCTCCGAAGGACAGCGGCCGCGCCTTGACTCCGGAGAAGTACGTCGTTCGGCTGGGCGACACACTATCCAAGATCGCCCGACGTTTCGGCACGTCCACCGAGGAGATCCAGAAGCGAAATAACTTGACGGACTCGACCATCCGCCCCGGCGAGGTTCTCGTTCTCGCCCGCTGATCGCACGAACTCGGGTCAAAGGTCAAAAGTCGGAAGTTGAAAGTCAAGGGACGGGCAACTGCCCGAGGGATCGATTTGCTGGGCCGATCAAGTTTCAGAGGTTTGATGGGTCTAGGGTCGTATGAGTCGCAGTCTTGCAGTGGTGAGCAACCCGAGGTTCGGGGAACATGCTTGCGTGCTCTGCCAGTCCAATTCTCTACTCTCGATTTTCAACTTTCGACTTTCAACCCAGGAGCGTCGCCTGTCCCTCGATCCCCTTCAGCTTCGCAGAGCGCGGATCAGGATCCACGCGCCGGCGACGACGAGCAACGCAGGCCACCATGTGCGCGCCGCGATCATGACCTCGGGCGGGATCAGGGCGAAGTGCCGGTAGAAGCGGGCACCCCCAACGGCCAACAGGACGAAGCCCGGCACGAGAGGCCACCAGTGGCTGCTGAGCTTGAGCAGGAGCGCGAGAAGCCAGATTCCGATGAACCCCGCGCCGAGTCCGAGCAGGATCCAGCCCCCGCTCGACAGCCCTCCGACGCCGCGGTCGCCCAGCAGCATGCCTGACCCCAAGCCGAGAAGGACCATGCCGCCCACCAGCGCACCGTACGACGAGCCCACGATCGCGATGAGTGCCAGCCCGGCGCCGAGCCCGAGGAGCCACGCGGGCGCCGTGGCCATGAGAGCGAACCGCGTCAGCAGTAACACCCCGCCGACGACGACGAGCATGACTCCAAACCCCAGGTTCGACCGACGTGCACGGGCCATGGGTCCTCCCCTTCGAGCTGCAGCGAGAGCTTAGCAAAGAAGCGCGGGCCTCGGGGCTCGGGGGGCAGGCAGAAGAGCGGAGGAGCAGAGGAGCGAGAGGCGTTGGAAGGTACGGAGCTTGGCACGTTCAGAGGCGGCGAGAAGGTAGGGAAAAGGCAAGAAGGTAGAGGGTAGGCAAAAGACCAGGCCCGCGTTCCGTCGCGCGCCGGCCCTCCTCCTTTCCTCCTCTTCCCTCTCAACCGCAGGCAGGGCGAACGCGGACGGCGTGTAGCCGCGCCGCCGAGAGTGGGCCAGATGCATAGGAGGACGAGACGGTCGGACCGGAGCACAGCCGGAGGCTATGTGATCCGTACCGCCGCAGTCCAACAACGCAGATGGTCCGCTATCGGCGGCGCCTATGCACCGCACGTATGGAAACTCAAAAGAGCCTGAGGAACCTCACCAGGAGCAACCCCAGCAGCGCGATGAGGTAGAACCTCAGGAAGAACAGGGCCACCTTGACCATGGGCGTCATCTGGACACGGGGCATGGCAGTCGCCTATTCCTTCCGGGTTGTCGTGCCCGCCATGATTTCGTTGTAGCGGATCACGCCGAGCATTCGGTCCTGGGCGTCGACGATGGGGATCATCCGGTAGTGGTACTTGGCGAAAAGCTCGGCCAGGTCGTCCTGGAGATCTCCCTCCTCGGCCGAAACCACCGGGGAGGTCATGATCTCCGACACCAGGGCGTCATCGGAGGCGAGCACGAGCTCCCGCAGATCCACGATCCCCACCAGCGTCCGGCCATCGCGGTTGACCACGTAGACGTAAGAGATGGTATCCGGTTCCCGCCCCGAGCGACGGATCTGCTCGACCAAGGGGCCGACCTTCATGTCTGGGGGAACGGCGACGAACTCGGAGGACATCAACGCACCCGCCGTGGCCTCGCGCTCGGATAGAATCGCCCTGATCTTCGCCGCGTCCTCGGGGGAGAGCAACTCCATCAGCTCGGTGACGTCGTCGTGCGGCAGCACCGAAAACAGATTCGCCAACTGCGGGATGCTCATCTCGGACAGGATCATCCGCGCACGCTCCTTGCGCAGGTCGGCGATGAGCTGGCGCTGGGCGCGCGGTTCGGCCTCGAGCAGAGTCTCGGCGGCCTTTTCCGAATCCAACGCGGAGAACAAAGCCTGCTGCTCCTCGCCCTGGAGTTCCTCGAGCGCATCCGCGAGGTCCTCGCTCGGCAGCTCGAGCATCTGCTTCCTCGTCACCGAGAGCGAGACCTTGTCGGTGGCGACGGCGTCCTCCACCGAAAGTGGCTGAACGTACTTCCATGAGATGAACTCGTCCTTGACCCACTTGAGTCCGCCGAGTCCCCACCTGCGCAGGATGCCGTTGATCGAGGTGTCCACGTGCACGAGCAGCAGCCGGCCCTTGGCCTCGAGCAAGTGGACATCGTTGACCACCTCGGTTCGCCGCCCGTCGGTGTCGAGGACGGTGCGTCCCATGAGGTGCGCGTCCACGAGCATCCAGCCCGGCTGGTCCACGAACGGCGGGTAGACGGCGCCGGAGTCGGGCGGCCTCACGAAGACCGCGTCGTCCTCGATCTTGACCACCCTGTCCCACGGTATGAACTGGGTCGGTTTGCCCCAGCCGAACTCCATGTAGAGGCCGACAGCCTCGGGGTACGGCTCCCTGAGCGCGAACACGAGATCCGAGAGCTTTCCGATCCGGTCCTTGATCTTCCCGGCGCACACCGGGCGCCTGAGCAGTTTGGAGAAGTTGAGGAAGCGGAAGCTCCCGAGCCCGGGCGGCAGGTCGGGAACCCTTGGCGGCTGAACCGTGGGTGCTGCCATGTCCACCTCCTATTGACTCGCGCCCAACCAGTTGGGGAACAACGTGCTGACGGCGAACAGCGTGGACATCACGGTGACGAAGACCACGATGCTCCAGTTCGCGATGTTCTCCCATCGCGTGTTGACGTACTTGCCGACGAACGCCGGGTCGTTCAGGATGAGAATGAGGAACACCAGAGCCGAAGGGAGCAGCGTGACGGCCACGACCTGCACGAACATGGTGATCGCGATCAGCGGCGCGCCCGGGATCAGCACGATCGCCCCGGCGCCCAGCAGCATCGCGACGTGCACCACGTAGAACCAGGGGGCCTCCTTCACGCTCTTCTTGAGCGAGTGCGCCCACCCGAACACCTCGCCGACCGCCCACGAGGTCGAGAGCGAGATGCACAGCGCTCCGAGGAACCCCGCGTCGAAAAGCCCGATCGCGAAGAGTTTCCTCGCAATTGCGCCGTACCCGCCGAGCAGGGGCACGAGGCCCTCCGCCGTCTGCGCGGCGTCTTCGATGGGGATCGAAGGGTGGTGATAGAAGAAGGCGGCCCCGGTCGTGATGATGATGAAACCGGCGACCAGGCATGTGACCAACGAGCCGACGAACGTGTCGATCTTGCCGTACTTGATGTCGTGCAG
>Ga0182019_10000586_pt1 | contig 17946 bp, 16 predicted proteins | sample 812E2MmetaG_FD_120483 | JGI IMG/M metagenome (GOLD analysis project Ga0182019, IMG submission 120483) | Permafrost microbial communities from Stordalen Mire, Sweden - 812E2M metaG | ecosystem: Environmental > Terrestrial > Soil > Wetlands > Permafrost | place: Sweden: Stordalen | collected...
AGACTGTGTAAGTGGAACGGAAATTGTCGTTGGTACCGGGCTCCAAGCCATACAGAATAAGATTGTCAGCCAGATTATTCACGGTGGAGCCACCGAGTTCTACCTTAAGACCTTGCGCGTCGGTCTCAGTTACACCCTTGTAGTACTTATACCAATAAGCCTCATCCTGATCGTTATATAATTTGGCGCTGATGGCGGAAGCCTTATGCAGCACCTGGTCAAAGGCCTTCACCTGATCCCCGCCTTCGAAGGTGGCCGCGAGCAAGCCTTCAATGGCTGGACGGTTTCGTTCGAAGAAGCTTTTCGGACCCAGGATTACTGCCGGCATCTGAGAGCGATACTGCTTTGAGCTGACTACTTTTACGAGGCCGCCTTTACCTTTGGCAACCGTCACGTCACCCGGCGTCCAAGTTACAACTGCGTTGACGCACACGTGCTTGGTCTCGCCTGTAAGGTGGCCGTCTTTCACGACCTTCCGGTCGTCGCATTTCCCCGCAACGTAGTCGGCGGCGGCCACGTTGTAATCAGAGGCGTTGATCCAGTTCACGGCGTCAGGATCATAGGTCTTTTCATCCGGATTGTTCTTAATACCGTTGTCGCCTTCCCACTTTTGGGCGATGTTCCAGTCGCCGTCGCGCAGCACGCCCTCCACCAGCAAGCCTTTCGCGGCCTGCGGATCGCGCTTTACTTCAGAGGGAGCCATGAAAGCATCTTCACCACGGCTGTACCCTGCCGCGCCAATAACCTTGGCCTGGAAATCCGGGCCGAGCTTTTTCAGTTGGGGGTTAATCGCCGCAAGAAATTGTCCCGAGCCATCACCCATGATGACGACAAAATTTGCACCATTCGAACATTGCGTCGCGCCATTCGAGATTTCTCTTGCGCACGCAATCAGGTCTTCCTGCATTTTCCCGGTGTCGTCCTGGCGGATGAGCAGGAGGTTGACGCCATGCTTTTCCATCAGCGAACCCTTGGTCGTAGCTGCCCCGCCGTTGGCGTAGATCATTCCGATCTGGGCATTCCATTCCCAAATCTCACCGCGAATCAGAGTGGAGCGCACGTTCGCGGGAGTCGATGCCGGAAGAGATACTGGCTCAACGTTCTGCACCATTGCATCCTTAACGTCAGGTAACACCGCCTTTTCGGGCACCAGCGCCTTCATCACTCCCGGAGTTGGAATCAAGCCCATCTCGGCGGCTTTGCGCAGCCCAAACACAAAAAGCACCACCGCAGCGATGATCAGAATTACTTTCGGGCCAGTCTTTAGATGTGCCATAAGTCAGCGCTTCCTCCCCGTGTGCAGCCTTTGCTGGAAATCCAGCATTCTATTATTACTTAGACTTCATTACTTGAACATGTCGCCGTAGTCGCTGGCGCTCCGCGTCGCAGTGGAAGCGTCACCGGACGTCTTCACTGGAACCGGCACTGGCGCCGCGGTTGCTCCCGGCAGCAGGAACGCCGTGTCGGAGTCCCCCGAAGTAAGGAGTTTCTGTTCGTAGGCGTCGAGTTTCTGGAGCGCTTCGGTTTCGACCGCTCCATTTTCCAAATCGATGGTGTCCATGAAATTCTGAGCCAGCCGCTGGAAATCTTCCATTTCGCCCAGCTTGCGTCCCGCCTCTTCGGCCAGGTGCTCCATGGTCGCGTTGTACAACTCTCTTTCGTCGCCGTTGCCCTTGATGACGGCCAAAGCGGTGCGATAGGCGCGATACGCGGAATTGATGGTCTTGTACTCGATCTCCTGCTGTTTGACTTCATTATCGGTGTCTTCGATATAGAAGTCGATATGAACCGCCCACTTACTGAGCAGGTCATAAATGTTTTGCAGCTTTCCTAGTAACTGCTGATAACTCAGGTTAGACTTTTCCAGCCGCCCCGCCTGATTCGCTTTCGCTTTCATCTGCAGCGCCATGCGGAGTTGTTCATTCTGGTCGGCGGTCGAGGTTGCTACCTTCTTGGCGTGCGCTGCCATGCGCATATTTTCGTTTGCCAGTTCGTGATTCTTGTCGATGATGTCTTTCAGGTATCGGATTTGGCCGCTGACATTGCTGATCTGCTGCGACATCACATCGCGGCGTTTTCGCATCTGCGACAGGTGATCTTTCAGAATGCCAATGGGATCAATGTTGATGATCAGGCCAGTGATCGCCCGCATCAGCAACCGGAACAGCAAGTGCGTGCGGCTGCTGAATAACACGAACAAGACTGCCGCCAGGAGCAGCGCCAGGAAAACCATGTGGAGAGTGTCGGCGAGCATCGAGACGATGAAGGGCACAATCATTCCCCACCCGTAGACCAGCGCGCCGGCAAGCAAGGCCACGGCGATCATGCCGGTCTTGCCTTCGGGGCGAGACCAGAACGACTTGATGTCCTGGCCGAGGTTAGTGGGAGTGGCAGGCGTTAGACTCATAGCTTCTTATCCTTATCCTTGGAGAAGGCTTACGTACTTAGCTTTCTCCTGATCGATCTCGACCGCCCGGCGCTGCGCTGCTATTGTGAACTGCGATTCCGCGTGCTGGATCTTGCCCTGGGCTGCAACCAACTCGGTTGACATCTGCGACAACCGCTGCTGGAGTTGGGAAATTTCCTGTTGCTTGGTGGTGATGGCGTCTGTGATCTCCTGCACCTTTTTCTGACGGTTCGTAATTTCCTGGGTTTTGGTCGCCCCAGCCGCAGCGGCAAACGATTCTTGCTCGTTTTGAAGTGCGACCTTCAGACCGTCAAAGGTAGCCAGAATCTTCTCTTGTGTCAGACCCTCCTGCGCCTTTGCCTGAACCACGGCAGTCTTGAACTTCGTACGCTCGTCCATGGCGGGAATCGCGGACAAGGGATCCAGGTATTTGTGAATGGTCGCGGCTACGGGTGTGGATTGGAAATCTGTTTTCGCCAGGATTTTCTTGTATACGTGTTCGGTCTCTTCGCCCAACGCCTGGTAGGGCGCGCTCGCTGGAGCAACCACCGGGACCGATTCACGGGACGCGGGAGCAGAGTTGGACGCTTTAGCTTCGGGATTTGTCGGGTTCGCGGTTGAAGCTTTCGGATCGGGGTCGTCTTCAACGATAGCGTGCTTAATGGTATCTAAAAACTTGCTCATTATGTTTCCGGCTCCTTCGTTACGTTTGCCGTCCGTAATTGAAACCCGTGCTAACGTCTTCCGCACGACCGTCGCCGCGCGCCCATGCAAGTCTATGTTTTTTAACAGTATCCTACTGAAATGCCTGCCCCGATACAGTGATGTTCGGGTGGGTGCCTGCTCCATCAATGGCGCTTCCGCCCGGCGCACGTATGCGTCCTTTCAACAGGTAACAAAGGATGCTATGTCGCGCTGAGACCAATGTCAACGCTTGGTCCATCAGCGTTTATTGCAAATCGCAAATGGTTCCTGCAACTCTGCAATGCCAAAAACGCAGCTTGCGCGTCACGGCAATCTGGCAGGGATTCGGCATCAGTGGGGGTTCTTCGCAGGATGGGGCAGAATCGCGCGGGCGATCAGACCGAGGCCGCCGACCAGCAGGACCAGCATCACCATGGTTTCGAAAAGGCTCGCCGGTTGGAAAAAGATGTGCATATTGGCAATCACCCCGGCGAGGATGAAAAGCGCCCCGGCGGCGGTGAGCAGCCACCCGATAATGCTGCGACCGTTCCAGAACAAGATTCCGATTCCAAACAACATCGGCAGGAGCGTAATGCCGAAAGTGTTGCCGCCGTAAAAGCTCCAGTACGAGCCAACCACCTTCACCTGATTGGCGATGAGATATCCGCCAATACACGCCATGAAGAAACCGAGCAGGAAATGGCCGAGCCCGCCCGGCGTGCCACCCACATCGCTAATGGAACGGTTTTCCATGCGGTTGAGGATAGCAGACGGTTTAGCCCGAACTCCAGATGACTGTCGGGCGACAACCACCGCCCGGTTGGGGTTTCCCATCCAGGACCTCAGATGCGCCCGTTCATTGCATCGCCATCAACTCGTCGAAGGGGGTGCGCAGCAGGAAATATTCGTTGATCGGGCGATCGTCCGTAAGCGCAGGAGTTGCTGGCGAGTACGCGACGATCTTATCGATGGACGTCTGGTAGGAGAGAATCCGCTGCACCTGTTTTTCTGGCGTTGGTTGTGGTCCCCATTCCATCATGTCGGTGACCGCGCCGGGCGGCATCCGCGCCACTAGTTCGGCCGCGGTCCGTTCGGGAATCGGGCGTTCACTCGCCAGGAAATGCCAGCCCCAAGCGTCTATCCCGCGATACACGCGAACGTACGGAAAAGAATTCCTGATGGCCCGTGCGACCGCGGCTTGCGTGGGGTCGTCACCCTCGGGCAGCCATTGCTGCAGAATACCGCCCGGCTCCAGGCGCTGCTTGGCGACAGCGTAGAACTCCTCTGAATACAGCAGGCTCGAACCGGCCGTCTGCACCGGCGGAGGAGGGTCCACAATGATGGCATCGTACTTGGCTGGGGAGCGTTCGAGGAAGCGCCGGCCATCGTCGATGACCACGCGCGCAAATGGCGACGCCATCACTTCGGCGGCATCCGCGTGGAAATAGCTGAAGAGCTTCGGCACGCTCGGCACCAGTTCGACCGCGGTACCGGAAATATTCCACGACACGACCGAGCGGAACGTGGTGCCCATCCCGAAGCAGATAATCAAGGCACTGTGGGGCGTATGGTCGAGCGAGGCCAGCGTCAGGTGTGCCATCATCTTCGTGATGGGGGTGAGAAACGTCATCCCCATCCCATTCACCAGCAGCCGCCGCTTCATGCCTTCTCCGTAGGCAATCACAGTTGCGGTCGAGTCGCGCCGCACTTCCCGGACGGGAAACTGGACTTCGAAATCCTTAGTGGCTAGCAGCATAGCCATGGCCAGCGCCAGAATGCCGTAGGCCGATGCGCGGCTGAAAGGCCGGAAGCCGGGTGCGCGCCGGATGGGAAAGGCCATGGCGAACCACGGCAGAGCAAGCAGAAGCACGGACCAGTGCTCGCCAACCAGAGGCAGCAGGAGGAATCCGCAAACCAGCGGCCCCACGATGCACCCGACCACGTTAACGGCATAAGCGCGGCCCGCGCGGTCGGGATCGCCCCCCGACCATCGGTCCACCAGCATCGGAGTGAGGAAGCCGATCATTCCCGCGAAGGGCATGACGCCCAGGAAAACGCGCGCCACCAGATGCAGGGGGACACGAGCATCCGCGGTAAGCAGCGGTAGCATTCCGAGCAGTGCCAGCGATATCCAAGTGAGCCGGCTCTCCTCGGTTCGGGTGCGGCTCCAGTAGCGGTAAATTTGCGATCCTGCAAACGTGGCCAACAGGTAAGCCACCAGGATCATGCCAAAGGAATAGACCACCGGGCCGACATAGGGTGTGAAGACCCGAATCCAGATCAACTCCATGCCCATGGTGGCCAGTCCGGTGGTGAACAGCAGCGTCAACACGCCTGTGCTGCCATTAACGGAGCCCCCAGGAGGAGGCGCCGCAGAAGAACTCGCGGCACGCGGCTGACCCGAACGCGATGCTAGAGACACGACCAAGGCCGAAACCGCGATGGCCACATTCAAAGCCGCCCCAATCCGCAACGTCTTATGAAAACCGTAGGGCTCGATCAGCAGTAGCGGCAGGAACGAACCGAGAACTGCACCCAGCACATTCGCAAGATAGAGAAAACTGAAAGAGCGGCGGTCGCCTGCTTGCTGCTGCTTGCGGATCGCGAACATGGCCACCGGGATGGTCGCGCCCATGCAAGCGCAAAACGGAACCATCGTCGCAGCAAGCCATACTCCGGAAAGCAAGTAGTAGGCGGCCGAAGAGACGCCCGCGCGATCGGCCAGAGCCTGCAGCAGGCGATGTCCCCAAACCAGTTCCGCCGGAACGATTAGAGCCGACAATCCGATCAGGAGTTCGAGCACGGCGTACAGCCGCAGGGGAGGAAAGGTGATGCGGTCTCCATGACGCCGGATCAGGGCGCCCGCGAACCATGATCCAACGCCGAGGCCCGCCATGAAGACGGAAAGGACGATCGAGGTCAGTGCGGTGGTTACGCCAAACTGCGCCATCGACAGGCGCAACCATATGAGTTCGCATAGAACGCTACAGAATCCAGAGACAAAGAAAAACACGAAAAACCACGCCACTCTTTTACCTTTCCGAACCGGATTTCGCGATTGAAATCGCCACAGGGTTCACAGCACTGCACTATACACGCTTAGGACTGAGCCAACCGTTACTGTTGAATCTAGCGAACGGGCCTCGATAACTAAGCCTCGATTGCGGGGGGTGCCGGGGGCACGCGCAACCGGTGCTGCACCAGAAATGCGTAGTGCACGGCGGAGACGATGGTGAAAATAAATGTGGCGCGCAGAAAGACCTTGGTTGCGATCTGAATCAACACAATGGGGTCGACGAGAAACAGGAGTACAAAGAACACGGCGGCAACCTGGGCGAAGGTGTTGGCCTTCCCGAAAATGCTGGGACGAAAATCCCGCAGCCCCGCAATCATGAACAGCACGCCACTGATGAGCAGGATGGAAATGTCGCGGCTGAATACCATCACGGTGTACTTCCACGGAACCAACGCGCGCTGCTCAATCGACAGTACCAGGAACATTGTGCTCAGCAGCAGCTTGTCGGCAATCGGATCGAGATATTGGCCGAGCAAGGTCTGCTGATGCAGTTTCCGCGCAAGCAACCCGTCGAGCCCGTCGCTCAACCCGGCAAGCACGAACAGGATCAGCGCCCATTTGAAATCGTGCTTGACCAGATTGATGACGATGAACGGCAGGAAGATCATCCGCAGAAGTGTGAGCTGATTGGGCGCGGTCAGAATCTGCCGGAAGTTCACCGCTATCTGTCTCCCCCGACTTTTCCCGCGGCATCTTTTCCGGAGTGCGCGAGAAACTCGCTCACCAGCAGCGGGGCGGGATCCTGCCCGGTCTTCTCAGCAAAGCGCTGGGCGAGGGAGAGAAGGTTGCCCTCGGGAAGATCGAGTTCCATTCGCTCCACGCGGTGCATGGGAAAGAAGACGACGCCCGAGGTGAAGGGCTCGCCGCTCTTGATCTGCGAGGCCAGATCGTCGAAGGACGCGACATCGACCCCGCGCAGGCTGACGCCTTCGCCGGCCAGATGGAGAATCGCGCCCCAAAATTTTTCGCGCGGGTTGGTCAACGTTGCAATCACTAGCGCGCCCTGACGGAAAGGGCTGACGACTTGGGGGTCTTGATAAAAGCTGGTGCTGGGCACGGTTCGATTGTCGTCTGTGAAGGATAGAAATTGCAAATAGACTCGATGCTATATCCTGCAAATTTGCGACCAAGTACACCAATATGAGGTGTCATCGGTCGGCCTCGTTCTTGACCGCTTTCAAATCAATCCCTACCTGCTCTGCCTTTTTATAAAGATGCGATCGCTCCAGTCCCAGTGCACGCGCCGCGTTTGAGATCTGGTAGTGAGTGCGTTTCAACTCCGCGAGAATGGTTTGTTTCTCGAAGGCGCGCACGCGGTCGGCTAGCGGGCCGGTGCCGGCCAATCCAGAATCGGGCGTGGCCATGGAAGTGGGCAGCGCCAGCGCGACGGTTTCGGAAGTCACTTCATCGGAAGTTGCCAGCAGCATCAGCCGCTCGACTGCGTTTCTTAGTTCGCGGACATTGCCCGGCCACGAATGCTCCTGCAGCGCGGCCATTGCGTCCGGGGTGAAGCGCATCGGCTTCCATCCGTTGGTGGCACTCACCTGCAGGGCAAAGTGCTCGATCAGCGCCGGGATATCTTCGCGGCGTTCGCGCAACGGGGGCAGGCGCAGGGGGAAGACGAACACGCGGTGAAATAAATCCTGCCGGAATTTGCCGTCGCGCACTTGCGCCTCCAGGTCGCGGTGGGTGGCGACGACGACTCGCACATCCACCGTGATGGCGCGCTCGCCGCCGATGCGCTCCACTTCGCCTTCCTCCAGCACGCGCAGCAGTTTGGCTTGCATGGTGAGCGGCATGTCGCCGATTTCATCGAGAAAAATTGTACCGTGCCGCGCCTGCTCGAACTTGCCGAGGTGGCGGCCGGCGGCGCCGGTGAAAGATCCTTTTTCGTGGCCGAATAATTCGGATTCAATCAGTTCCGCCGGAACCGCGGCGCAGTTCAGCGTGACGAACGGACCGCTGGCTCGCGAACTGCGCTCATGCAGCGTGCGTGCAACCAGTTCTTTTCCCGTGCCGGTCTCGCCGAGAATGCAGACGCGGGTTTCGCTGGCAGCCACGCGTTCCACTTGCGCCATCACGCGCTGCATGGTCTCGCCTTTCCAAACGATCTGGTGTTTGCCCAGGCGGCGTTCCAGGTCGCGATTTTCGCGCTCGAGGCGGCCGAGTTTGAGTGCGTTTTCCACAGTGAGCAGCAGCTTTTCGGTCGAGATAGGCTTTTCGAGGAAGTCGAGCGCACCCAGTCTCGTGGCACGTACGGCCATCTCGATGTGTGCCTGGCCCGACATCATTACGACGGGAGTCGGCACGCCTTGGGCTTTGAGTTCTTCGAGAAGCGTCAGCCCGTCTTTGCCGGGCATCACCACGTCGGAGAGTATCAAGTCGAAAGATTGCGATTTGGCGAGTTCCAGAGCCTTGTTTGCGTTGTCGCAAACGGCGGCTTCATGCCCTTCCAGACGAAACGCCCGCGATAGCGAGGCCAGCGTGTTGGCTTCGTCATCGACGATCAGTAAGTGCGCTTTTTGCGCCACGGTTTTCTCCTGTTAAGAAAACTCCGATAAAGTTCGTTCACGTGTAACGATGAAGGTACGAGCGTCCTCGATCTTTCCTGCTATTCATCCACCATCGTGGCCGGCGAGGACGCCGGCGCTACGCTGTGGTTCACACGGTAATTCGATGCGAAACGTGGTTCCTTTTTCTTTCGTGCTCGCGACGGAAATTTTGCCGCCGTGATCGCTTACCACCGATTGCACAATCGCGAGGCCCAGCCCCGTGCCATGCTGCTTGGTCGTGTAATAAGGAGTGAACAGGCGCCCGCATTCTTCCTGGGTCAGACCGGAGCCGGTATCGGAAACCGAGATTTCAAACCGATCGCCGAGAGTTGCGGTGCGAATCGTCAGCTCTCCGCCTTGCGGCATCGCGTCAATCGCGTTGAGCACCAGGTTTTGCAACGCACGATGCAACAGATCGGGATCGACTGAAATTTCGGGCAACGCGTCGGCCAATTCGGGGCGCACCGCGATCTGATTCTTCTCCTGCAGTTGCGCATGGAAGACGCGCAGCACCGAGCGCACCAAGTCGTTTACCTGCGTCGGCCGGCGCTGTGGCTGCGGCATCTTCGAGAATTCACTGAAGCGGCCTATGATCGTTTTCAGATTGTTGATTTCCGCCAGCAGGGTTGCCGTCCCCTCATGAAAAACTTCCTCGAACATCTCAGGCGATTTTTGTTTTGCGCGCAGCAGATTCTCAACCGTGACTTGCAAGGGAAAAAGTGGATTCTTCAATTCGTGTGCCAGTCGCCGCGCCAGTTCGCGCCATGCGGCGACGCGCTCGGCCTGAAGAGTGCGATCTTTTTGCTGCACGAGATCCTCGGTCATGCGGTTGAATGACGCAGCCAGTTCGCCCAGTTCATCGCTCGATTCAACCTCGACCTTGGCGCCGAGATCGCCCGCGGCGACCCGGCGCGCAGCTTGGGCAAGCGATACGACGGGACGCGTGACGCGGGCTGCGAACCACAGGCTGGCCAGCACCGCCACGAAAATTCCTGCGCCACCTACCAGCATTGCAGTGGAAATGACTCGCCGCTGCAATTCGATCAGCGGACGGCGCGAACTGCCGACGAGTAGAACGCCCATCAGTTGCTGGTTCGCGCCGCCCTGGTTCGCCGCACTCTGACTTTGCGTACTCTGATGCGGCGCGCTGAAGACGGGTCCGGTCAGCGGGATGGCGTGAAAAACCTCGGCGTCGGCCGAATCGGAAGTCCAATGGATCACCCCCTGAGATTCCTGCAAGGTATCGCGAACCCGTGCGACTAGTGGAGCGATCTTGTCAACACCCGCGGCCGGCCCGTTCAAGTCGAGCAGCGATTGTGGATTCCATTTTGCGTCCAGATTCTGATAAAGCAGCACGCGCGTCCCGGTGGGGATATCGAGCGTCGAGAGGAAGCCCTGGTCGAGCCGTTCGCCGCCAATCACGTACAAAGGTTGTTCTCCGACGCGCGCTACGCGAATGGCAAACAGGCCGAGGGTTGCGCCGTCGGGCAACTCTTCGCGCTTCAGAAACGCTGCTGCTGGCACTGCAGCCATGGGAGTCTTCGTCTCGGTGATCGTTGCCTGGGGAATCGCCGCTTCGGGATATCCGAACTTTGCCTGCCACTGCGCGGAGGAAACGATAGTGCCGCCAGGGTCGACGAGTTCCAGAAAGTCGAGTTGCTGCTGACTTGCCAGGGCGCGCGCGTCACCTACGTACCCGCTGGAGTCGGTGGCGCCGCGATTCATATCCAGGGCGATGCGCTGGGCTGTATCGCTGGCGGCCGCCGCCTCGACCTTGCGCGCAACCTCCGACCCACGCCGCTGGAACTCCGATCGAAACTGAGCGGCAACCGCATTCGCGCGGTCCTGATCAGCCTGCTCAAACGAGTGCCGGATGGTGCTGTATACCGACGCCGAAATGACCGCGACGCAGAGCAACACCGTGGCCGCGAACAATAGGAGAAGTTTCTTGCGGAAACTCATCGCGAGCCTGCCTCGGGCCGCGAATCTGCGGGACGCAAATCGTTCAGCCGATCTGCCAGCCAAACATCAGCGAGCGAGGACCCCGATTCGCTCCACTCCCCCAGTCGATCCGTTGCCCAGTCGCGCACGCGCGTACTCGCAGCACTCGCCACCGGCAAATGGAAAAGCGGGACCACAGCGTATCCATTGAGCAAACCACGCTCGGCTTGATACAGATCTTCCAGAGGATTGCCGCGAGGCGGCGGAAATGCGGGTTGCTGCAATCCCAGTTGCCGAGCGGCTTCCGCGAGCGATGCAGATGGATCGGGACTGGGCAGCACTACCCGCATCAGGCGGATGTCCTCTGCTCCCGACAACGATACTTGTACCGTAATACCGACTTCGCGTGCGTTGAGCGCAATCCGCTCGGCGATTAGTTGGGCTTGCGGATCTCGCGGATCGTAGCTCAGATTGAGCACGGGCTGCCGCGAGTTCGCGAGCAGAGTGCGAGCTCTCTGCGGATTCGCCAGCGCGGAAAAGACGCCGCTGTAGCCAGTCATCCAGTTGGGAAGAATGCTGGCGGCCGGTTCTCCCGCGCCTTTCAACAGCACGGACTGGATGGGCTTGCGCTCAATGGCGAGTGCCAGCGCTTCGCGAAGGCGAGCGTCCTGCGCTCTTGAGTTTGGGGAGAAAACGAGCGCCAGCAGGTCCACGGGCAACGACATTGATGATAGTGGGCTGTGGCGCTGCGATCCGCTGCCAGCCTGCGGCGCCGCCTCGATTACGTCGGTCTTGTCCAGTTCGAGCGCGATGGCCTGGTCGCGCAGCGATTTGCCGAACTCGATCTCGATCGCGTCCACAAAAGGACGCCCCGCCCAGCTCTCTTCATTGGCGGCGAGCTTGAGCAATTTCCCGGGCTGCCACTCGGCGACGAGGAACGGGCCGGTGCCGATGGGAACGCGATTGTCATTGTTATTTTGCTTAAGCAAGAGATTGCGCGGCAACGCGAGCTCGGCGAGCAGCGCAGGCATGGCCGTCTCGCTCTCGATCGTCACCGAATCCGCCGCTGCACGCACACTCCATCCAGAATGGATTGCGCCCAGAATCTGCGCGATGGCTGCGGGCGACGCGGGGCTGCCGTCGTGGAACTTCACACCGCGCCGCAACGTGAATTGCCAATACCGGGCGCTCAGGTCACCCTGCCACGCCACGGACAGAGCGGGCTGCGGGCGGCCCTGCGCATCCAGTTTCACAAGCGTGTCGCCGATCAGCGAGAGCGTGCGTACGGCGTCCCAGTAGTCGGCGGGCGTAGGGTTAGCAGGAAGGTCGAGCGCGTCCGGCGCGGATTGCAGCATGACGCGCAAGGTTCCGCCGTAGCGCGGACGCGTCTCCGCTGTCGCTGGGCTCGCCGATGCGATCAGGGCCGCGCCGAGCAGGCTGTAGAAGATCCAATGTTGCCGCGGGCGCAGGCAACTACCGAGCTGTGCTCGGTTTGAACGGGCGGGGGCGCCCGTTCCCACACGAGCACGGCTAATTGCCGCAAGAAACAGATACGCGATACGCGTCATACCATCCTGAGTCTTTTCGCTTTACAATTGCCGCTGCGCCATTGCCGCCGCTCTCCGGCCACAGCGCGACGATTCGGCCGTCGAACTCCACCGCTGAACTGGCTGCCACTGGATCGCGGTCGATAATCTCGAACGCGCGCAGACCGTCGCGCCCCGAATCCCCACTCTCCGAGACCAGCAACTGCGCGCCCGTGCCGCAACTGGAGCGAACCGCGGCCAGATCGCTGCCCCACTTCCCGCCGCGGATGGCCTGGTCTGTCGTCCCGTCCACAAGGTGCAGCGATCCATCCACCGCAGCAAGCACCCACAGCGCGTAGTTCGACCGAGGAAGCGCGGCTGCCGAATAGAACGAAGGAACGTTCGAGATTTTTCCGATACCGGGAGAGAGTGTTCCTGTGAAAAAATTGCGTGCCGCGGCATAGAAAGCGCGCACGCCGCCGTCCTCCGGCGTCAGGGGCCACGGGTCGTCGCGAGATGTATCGGCGCTATCGTTGCAAGTGAGTGTGAGTGGCGCACTCGCGCTCGAGCGGCAGAAGGTGCCGGGCAGGTAGAGGTCGAAAAGGTGATCACGGCGCAGCAGCAGTCGTCCGCGCAAGTCTCGGGGAAAGGTGCGCGAGTGGGCGATGGGCAACGACGCTTCGAGTTCCCAGGGTCCGGACGGATTCCCCTGATGACGATAAATGGCGACCATGCCGTCATTGAGCACAAACAAGCGGGACCCACCGGGCATTTCGGCGAGGGCGACGTCGAGCATTGGCCGTTCTTGGGTGAACAGAAGAGTTGTTTTCAGAACGATGGGCAACGCGGCGGCGAAGGGCGTTCCCGTCGCCGATCGCGGCAACGAGACGAGGGCGACCTTCTTGCCGTCCTTCTCGTCGGCTCGGGACCCGATCACAATCTCGGCCGTCCAAACGTATTCGCGCAGGCTCTCGGAGAGGACGACTTCGACGGTTCCCCTTACCTGCTCGGCTTTAGCGGTACGCACGCCTTCGATACGCAATTCGTCTTCGAGCGCGCTGTGTATTTCACGCACTGATCTGTCGTCGAGCGAAGAACGATTGGCGACCTCGAGCGCAAAGGCGCCGGGCCCCGCGGCGGCGGCGATCTGGTGCGCGAGCTGGCGGGCGGTATCTCCCAGACCCGAAGCGAATAAAGAGGAGGGAAGAAAAACCGTCGCAAGCAGGAACAACGAAGTCAGCCAACCAAGCCGCAGACTACTGGACGTTCGCGCTCGCATGTGTGGAATGCGCTGATTATAGCGCGTGATCGATCGGGGCCGGTTCATCCAGCGTTACGCGTGTGCTCTCGCATACATCGGTAATTGGTCACCGGTCCCTGGTTATCGTCATTTGGTTGTGCCGAGTTCCAGCGAGCGACCCTGTGATCTGACTGGCGTGCGTGCCGACCGTTCCGCTGGAGACGATCACGATGCCAGCCGAGATGAGCAGCGGAGCCCATGCCAGCATCACCAGCGCAACCGTGGTGCGCCAATGGGGGGTGGGCGCAAGGGGGGACGCAGAGCCGGACATGCCTCGCTCAGGGTCGAAATTTGAACCTCTGCGCTGGTAAGCAATCAGCAGGAAAACGTCATAGGTGAAAATTCCGGCTGCGATTATGAACATCGCGATTCCCGCACTCAACAGCCAACACTTCAGCAGCATGGTGGTGCTCCTTTCAGTTCTACTGGCGCGGTTTAGGGATTTGCGGGTGGCGGGCAAACGCTACGCGGACGATCTGCCCGAAGATGAGTTCTTCGATCAGCAGAGATGCTGCCACCGAGAACGTTAGACCGCCGATGACTACCAGACCTTGCAGCATCGTTTCCATGGCTTGCTCCTGTGCCCTCGCAAGAAGAAAAGCAAGCGGGAGGCCAGAGCTAGTCCATTGAAACGAAGGAAGTTAGAGTTGTGCCCGGCCTGGACCGCGTGTCTTCAGGAACGCGGGCGTGTGTGGGGTGACACGAGGTCCTCGACAACAGACGATAAGGAGCGGACTTAGAACAGCGTGTCGTCGGCTTTCATCCGCGAATGCCGAACGACTAACGACTACCGGCCGGCGACGGACTTGAAACTTCGCTCCCACTTAGGCATCCCATTCTGTGCTAAGGTCTGCTCTCTGGAAGGATCACCATGACCACTAGACTCGAAGAAAAGGACCTGAAACGACAGAGTCGCCGGCAACTCCTCAAACTGGCTCCTGTTGCCGTGTTGGGTGCTTTTGCGTTTCCCAAAGTGAACCAACGGCTGGTTGCGGCGGGAGTTCGTTTCAGCGACTGGGCATCCGGCGGGCTATTTCGATCACAGCATCTTGCGCAGACGTTCTCGAATTCCGAAGTCGTGCCATTTGCGGAGTTTCCTTACAACGGTTACGACGTGCTCGATCCCGAAGTCGATCTCGAGAAGTGGACGCTCACCGTCGAGGGCGACGTGCAGCACCCGGGCGAATACAAGCTGGCGCAGATCCAGGCACTGCCGAAGCTCAGCCAAAACACGCGGCATGTCTGTGTCGAAGGCTGGGACGTCGTGGGCTCGTTCGGTGGCACACGCATCCCGGACTTTCTTGCGCTGGTGGGAGCGAACACCGGCGCGCGCTTTCTGGAAGTGGAGTGCGCGGACGATTACTACGAGTCGATTGATATGGCTTCGGCGCTGCATCCGCAGTCGCTGCTCTGTTACGAGATGTATGGGCAGCCGCTCGATCGCAAACACGGTGCACCCCTACGTCTGCAGATGCCGACCAAACTGGGATACAAGCAGGCCAAATACCTGGACACCATCCGCGTGACCAATGTTCTAAAGCCCGGCAAGACCGGCTATTGGGAAGACCAGGGCTATAGCTGGTTCGGAGGACTGTGATGTCGAACGAAGAAGAACGCGAAGCGAAAGGCGAAAGCAAGAAAGAAGCAGCGGCCCCACAGCCGGAACCAGTGCCGCCCGCGAAGGCGGACGCGGTCGAAGGCACGGAGGCGAAATCGGAGACGGTCGTCGTCGAGCCCACGCCGACCGAGCCAGCGGCAAGAACAGAAGAGCCCACGATTGTCCGCGCCGCCTACGAGCATCCGCTACCGATTCGGATTACCCATTGGGTCAACGCCATCAGCTTGTTCGTAATGGTGACCAGCGGCCTCCGGATTTTCCGCGCATTCCCCAGCTTTGGCCCGAAGATTCCAGAGAAGGTTCTGCTCGATATCCCAAAGTCGCTCACGCTCGGCGGATGGCTTGGCGGTGCCTTGCAGTGGCATTTCACATTCATGTGGTTCTTTGCCGGGAGCGGCGCACTTTATCTGGCGTATCAAGTCATCAGCGGCCACTACCGCACGATGCTGTTCACGCCGCGCGACATTCCCGGCGTTTGGCCAATGGCGCGGCACTATTTTTTCTTTGGGCCCAAGCCCCTGGCTACGGGTCAGTACAATTCGCTACAGAAGCTGGCGTATACATCCACCATCGGGTTCGGCGCGCTGTCGCTGCTCACTGGGATCGTCCTGTTCAAGCCTGCGCAGTTTTCCTGGCTGGCGTTCTTATTGGGCGGGTTTCATCTCACGCGAGGCTGGCATTTCGCGGCGATGTGCGGATTCCTCGCGTTCATTCCCGGCCACCTGATCATGGTTCTGCTGCACGGCTGGTCAAATTTCTACGCCATGCTTTCGGGATGGAAACGCGAGCCCGAGTATCAGGAGTGAAGATCAGTCCGCCGGAAACAGTTCGGCAAATAGTCTGCGCAACAATTGCTGATAAGCACGCTCGCCATGCTCCTGCTGAAAACGGTAGACGGCTGGCTGGATCGGGTTGCGCGCCGATATCGCGTGCAGTTCGGCGGACGAGAACATGGCCTTGGCCGGTTGCGGCGGGCTCAATTGCCGTTGTTTGAAGGCTTCGGAAGCCAGCACACCCTTCTGAACACGTTCCCGTGCGAAACGCACATTCGGGAACATGTCATGCATGTCATGAATGAGTCTGAGCGCTTCGACAGCACGGCAACCGCCCGCAACCTTGCCATCGGCATCGAGCGCATAGACATTCGGCATCGTCCAGATCGACTGATTCAGTCCGCGCTTCCATGCGTACTGGCTTGCGCTCAGATACATGGAGTCCCGGAGGTTGTGCAGTTCGGCAATGGTAACCAGCGCTTCCGCGGGCGCATCGATCTCGCGCACATATTCACTCCAGATATCGACGATGCGCTGTTCGGGAATCTGGCGGGAGGGGTCCGTAGCCGCTTCATATTCCGCGTGAGCGACGCGATGCCGAATGCTGCGCGTCGTCCAGGACATATGGCGATGGCCGGTTAGTTCCTCTGCCACGGCATCCACGTAGGCGCGGGCGTCGGCTTCGGAGTGAATATTTCCGGCCAGATCATTGATGTGAATCGCCGTCTGGCGCGCCGGCTCGCGCTGTTGCCGCATCTGTTCCTGCTTTTGCCTGATTTGTTCGAGTTGCTGCGGCGTCCATTGGGGCTGCGCGGGACCGGCCTGCTGCGGTGCTCCGAGCAGCAAGGCCGCGACGAGTGGGATCGCGATCATCGGATCCTCCTGACGAGCTCGGGATGTTCTGTGCGATGACGGGCAAATGACAAAGGTTGCCCCACCGCGTAACAGGATAGTCTACTCAGATCCCTGCAGCGAACAGTGGCGGGCGCCGGAGCGCCCGTCCCGAGCCGTGATTGTACCGCGGAATGTGTACGGCGGAATTCTCCAGGGCAGGCCTTGCAGCAGCACTTAGTGTTTCATGCTGTCGTCATGCTTCATTTCATCTTTCTTCATCTCGTCTTTTTTTGCTTTCTTGGCTTTCTTCTGCTTTTTGGACGAGTCTTTCGCCATGTCGTCCTTCTTCATGTTGTCATCGCTCTTCATTTGGCCGTGCTTCATTTCATCCTTCTTGCTGTCGTCCTGTTTCATGGCATCGCCCGACTGCGCGAAGGCCAGGGCACTGAAAAGCATGACGGTGGACATTAGCGTTACGAGGGTTTTTTTCATGGACATACATCTCCTGTGCTTGAATTTTCCTGTGTATTTGTCGCCCTGATTCCGCAGGGCCAGACATGAGATGCGGCGATCGGAGGGAAGTTACAGGACTCTTGCAGTCGGAACTGGATGAGAAAGAAAAAAGCCGCCATCAGATTTGCGCTGATGACGGCAATCAAAGGAGCAAGAGGAAAACTTGAGTTGTGAAAACTTGAATACCCAAACTTGAGTTAGCCGCGTAGCAGCCTGCGCCGCATCATTTCCGCGATGCCGATCAGGCCCGTCGAGAGCAGCATCAGACTCCCCGGTTCCGGTGCGGACATCCCGCTCCCTCGGCCCCGCCAACCCACTTGTCATCTCCGAACCTTGCCGGATGCATCCCGCCTGGACCGGCGATGCGCCCCGTTGTGTAGTAGGCAGTGTCCCTGGCAAACGCGCCTTTTCCTGAAAGCAGCCCGCCACCTTGAGTATTTCCGTTCTCGCCCATCGAAATATGATTGGACGCGTCGAACATTACGGACGTGGTCTTTTCACCGGTAGTCGAGAAATGGCTGGGATAAGTTTAGGCAGCACTGTAGGCGCTGGTGCCGGAGTGAAGAGACGTCATATTGACAGTGGCGGAATTGGCCAGCGCCAATGTTGAGAGGGATAGGGCTGCGATCAGCGACAAGACAAAACGGCGACTTAACAAAGTGGAGCCTCCAAAACAAATCCGAGTCCGGTTCCGGTTACTCTCGTTGCCGGCACATTTCCTA